>OKWQ01000037.1_pt1 | contig 195819 bp, 177 predicted proteins | sample 1607071 | NCBI WGS metagenome assembly OKWQ01 (sample SAMN07501039, study PRJEB24779) | human gut metagenome
GGTTTGTTTGTTGTTTCAGTTTAATTCTTAAAGAATTAATTTATTGTTAACCTACTGTTTAATTTTCAAAGTTCTTTTTGTTTCGACTTTTTAATTTTAACAAATTTAAAATTTTATGTCAACACCTTTTTTTCTGTTTTTCTTTGGTGTTTTCCTCTCCTTGAGGACAAGTATAACTATATCACCATAATAAATATTGGTCAAGAACTTTTTTTAATTTTATAAAATAAGCCGAAACATAATTATCTGTTTCGGCTTATTTCTTAATCATATTAACTTCTAGTTATCTTTATTTTTTCTAATAAAGAATAATCCTCCTGCTGCTAATATCCCCATTGCCAGATACCCAACTGATGATGGGTCTCCTGTTTGTACATTACTGCCACTTCCAGAAGAATTTTGATTTGAATTATCATTGCTTTCATTCCCATCTTGATTTTGACTATCATCTACATCTTGGTCATTATCTTCGCCTTCATTATCCCCTGTATCTGAATTTTGATCATCATCTACATCTTGGTCTTGATCATTATCATTACCTTGATCCCCATCTCCAGGATTTACTTGGTCATTGCCTTTTATAACTGTTTTTGTTACTTCTAAAGTTTCATATCCTTCTTTTGTCATTTTAATAGATACTGTTTTACCTTCTTTTAATTCAGGTATTTTTACTTCAAAAGTTCCCTCTTCATTTACTGGTCCATTTCCTACTAATGTTTCATCAACATAGATTTCTATATTAGCTCCAGCTTCACCTTTACCTGTTACTACTTGGTCTGTAGATTTTATATCATTTACTTCTAACTCTTTTTCAAATTTTTTTAGTATTTGACTTAATACATTGTTTAATTTATCAAGATTTTCTACAAAACCTTTTTGATCATCTGTTAATTCATCGTATTTTTCTTTTACTGATAAAACAGCTTCATAGTCAGATTCGGTTATTTTTTCTGGTAATGCATTTATTAAATCATCAACTTCTTTAGCTTTTGCTAAGTTTTCTTCTGCTTTAGATATGGCAGTTTTTAATGATTCAACTTTTTCTTTTTCTGTTACATATGATTTTACTTCATCACTTAATTTATTATATGTATCTAGTTTGATTTTAGCTGATTTCAGTTTTTCTTTACTGTTAATATACTCTACCACATAATCTCTTATAGAGTTATCAAATTCATCTGCTGTAGCTATTTGATCTATGTTTACTTTTATTTTATCTAAATTTGACACTGCTTCTTTATCTTCAATAAAATATAACTTAGCTCTATCATTTAGCTCTTTATGTCTTTTAACTAAAGATTTACCAGTCTCTAATTCTTTTTTATCTATTGGTGTTTTAAGTTTTTTCACATCTGATGCAAGCTCTTTTGCCATTTGTTCATAAGCTTTTTCTTCATCAATTTCTAATAATATTTCATCTATCTTAGCTTTTGCATTTTTTACTTCTTCTTTAGATTTTTGAGAATCACTCATAGCATCATATGCTGCTAAAAATCCAGTTACTTTATCTAAATCATCTTCAGTTGCAGGTCTTTGTATACTGTCTAATATAGATATAAGATTTTCAACCTCTAATTTATCAATTTTAATTAAACTGTTAGTTAATTTATCTAATGAAGTTTCAGGTACTAAGGCTTTTTGGTCTTTATCTAAATTATCATATATTTCTTTTAATACTAAAACATAACCTTTTACTTCTTGTGAAAATCCTCCTGATAAATCAATTTCATTAACTTTTGAAACAAATTCATCTACTACTTTTTGATTTTCTTCTTTAATTGCAGCTATTGTTTTTTCAGCATTAATTAATATGTTTAGATTAGTAACTTTTTGTTTAAATTCATTACCTAAACCTTCATAAGCTTTTCTAGCTTCTTTTACTTGTTCTTCTTTTTCTAGAGTAATTTCACCTAAAGCATCTATTTTTTCCATTACTATTTTAGCAGGGTTTTTCTTTACAGTTACTGTTGCTGTTATTGTTTTACTTCCTATTTTTGCATTTACTTTTGTAGTTCCTGCTTTTTTAGCTGTTAATATTCCATCTTCTGATATTGTAGCTATATTTTTGTCTTCTACTGACCAAGTTATTCTACCTAATGAACAGCCTGGAGCCCCTTTAACTTCTAATTGTTTTGTTTCATCATCATATAGCTCTACATCATCTAATGTATAATTGATTTGATCTTGCATATCATATAGTGATGATTTTCCATCTAAAAATCTTTCATAAGCGACTAAGGCATACATTCCTTGGTCTGTTGCCATAGCATCTGTATTCATATCTAATACGTGCTTAAATCCTCCACCTTCACTATAAAATTGCATTATTCCACTTAATAAATTACTTTCTTTTCCTGTTTTACTATTCACTTTTATAAATCTTTCATCCTCTAGTGGATTTATTCCAAGGGCAGTAAGAGCTACTATTACTTGAGCCGTAGACTCACTATTTACTGTTCCCCAGCTATTATAAGCCCCGTTGTCTAATTGTAATTTTGAAAGTTGAGTTAACCCTCTATCTACTGCAGCTTTTACTTTTTCATTAGTGTTATAGTATGGTGCTAAAGATTGAATAGACATAGCTGTTATATCTGGATCTGGTGTACTACCAGTTAATGCCCATCCTCCAAGTTCTCCTGATTTTTGAGTTATTTCTTTGCCTAATATATAATCTATTAGCATTTCTCTTGTAGTTTGAACTTTTCCTTCTGGTGCTTTTGGTATTTCATATCCTCTAGAATCTAGGGCTATAAGAGCAAATATAGGGCCATTTATCCCTTGTCTTTTAACTCCATTAAAATCTCCAAGTGGTGCTACCATACTATATCCACTCACATCAGTAGCATCTAATCCTATTGAAGAAAGTCCTAATATAAGCCTAGAATACTCAGTATATTTAACTTTATGAAGTACACCTTTTTTCTCAGCTACAACCTTTTTTACATTCTCCACGTATTTTTCATTGTATCCATTTGGTACTTCTATTCCACCTCTAGCTAAACCTAAAACAGTCCACTCTCCGCTAAACGTTCCAAATCCAGCTTCTGGTACAGTTTTTAATAAATAAGCACCTGTTTCTTTTACTGCATTGGAAACAGATTGGTTTATTTTATCGTTTTCATATTTTTTTATACTAGATTTCAAGTTTTCAGTTGCAGATTTTACTTTTGCTTCAGTAGTTTCCATGTCTTGAAGCACTTTCATAGCTTCATCAGATGCTTTTTTTACTTCTTTATTTTGAAGTAATTTTTCTTTTTCTTCTGAACTATTAACTGTTGCTATAGCTGTAGTTAACTTGTCTTTTACTGGTGGATTTACTAGTGCATCTCCTCCACCCATAAATGTTGACCCTAAATCACTGCCATATCCCCAAACAGTGTATTGCCATCTCATTACGTCTCCATCTTTTAGCTTATATTGTCCAGCTCCGTAATTTGGAAACCAATTGTTCACGGCATACATCCATCCTGACATAGAAGTATAGTCAAACTCCCCTAACCAGTCTTCTCTATTTCTTCCATATGGTTCATTACATTCTTTAAGAATATATTTTGGTATTTTAGTATCTCTATGATCTTTATCTTTGACACTTGCTAGGTAGAATGATTGTCCTACTACTCCTGATTGATCGCCTATACTTCCTGTATATTCATAGCTACCTTTTCCTAAATTTTGGTCCATCATCCTAGTTATTACGGTTGCTCCTGTATCACCCTCGTATATAGGCACCAAAACTGGTTCAATAATATAACCAAGGCCTAGAGTGAATTTTTCCATGCTTACTGTAACCTGTCCTACAGGCTTCTTTTCATCTGCATAGGCAGTCGGTACTTTTACAAAGCATGCTAAAATTGTAAGTATTAGTGCTGTTGATACTGATATAAACCTTTTCAATACCCTCTTCATATTTATCCCCCTTCTACTATTTTGTTACTATTTAATTGTAATTGTATTTTCATGTCTATTCAGTATGATTTCACAGTAGCACTAGAGTAGTAATACTAATAAACTACTACTTTTTTACAACTTAAATTCAACTATTATTTTCTAACATGTAAAAAAATAGCCCACCTAAGTTTATAGATGGACTCTTTTTTCATTATTTATTTTTTAATAATCTAATCGTCTAAAACATTCTTTTTCAAAAGTATATCCAGGAGTTTTAAATGGATATTTAATATCAGACACATAATACCAAGGATTATTGTCTCCTCTATTACTTTTTAATATATGGAACTCTTGAGCAGGCATATATCCTTGGGCTAGTAAAAATCCCTTTTCGCCCTTATCGTTTTCACACATATCAACAACTATTACTACATGGCCTGGGCTTCCTCCAGTAATAAAAATATCACCTATTTGCATTTCATCAGGTTTAATTTTTTTCGATTCTTCTTCAAGAGATAAAGTACTTGCATAAGCAAAAACCATATTAAGATAACTTTCAAAAGATTCTTTGGAATCGTTAAATTTACTTGTTTTTACCCATGATGAGCTATTTCCATTAGTCTTAACTCTGTATCCATTTCTCCATTTTTCATAATCACACAAAAAACCATCTACAAAGTGAAATTTAATTTTATCAAACTGTTTCTGTTCATAAAAATATTCTGCATATACTCTAATTACAGAGTCGGCACATTGTTGTAAATTCCTATCCCCAAGATGCATATCAAACACAGCCGCATGAGCGCTTTGATTAGCCTTTTCTTTACCATTGTAAAGTAACACAGGTGAACCATCTTTTTTTAATGGATATTGACGTAAAAATTCTCCCATACTGTTTTTATCAGATGAAATTCGAGTAAATCCTTCTGGAGTATTAATTCTACTTTCTAAGGTTTTACCATCTTTATTAATATAATTGTAAGTTGATGTATCTTTGCTAGATGTTTTATTTTCTGATGTTTGACTTATTTGTGATATATTTTTCCTTAATAAAGGTAAGCCAATTAATAATATAACTAATATTACTAACAAAATAATTCGTAATGATTTTTTCATAAACCCCTCCTCATAATTGTAATTATTTCCCATATATAATATCACAATCTCTTATATTAACCTAATTTTTGTCAATTAATATTCTAGCATGTAAAAAAGATAGGATATTAAATACCCTATCTTATATTTATAATTTTATTTTTTTCTTCTTACAAAATATCTAGTATGAAGTAATTCATGTGCTTTATGACTTAGTGGATAATCTAAATACTTGTCATAAATAGCTTGTACCGCTGGATTTTCCTTAGAAACTCTTATGTCTTTACTTCTATCTATGTTATTTAGTCCTTCTCCACGTTTTTGTAAAATTTCATCTCTATTTTTTCTAACTTTAGGTTGGCCACCACCACCAACACATCCACCAGGACAAGCCATGATTTCTATAGCATGGAAAAATTCTTCTCCACTTCTTATTTTATCAAGCATTTTTCCTGCTTCTTCTAATCCATGAGCTACACCTATTCTAAGTTTGATATCTCCAACTTCCACATCACAGGATCTAAATCCATCAAATCCTCTAAGTGAGTGGAATTCTACATTTTCAATTTGTTTCCCTGTCATATTTTCAAGAGCAGTTCTAAGAGCTGATTCTATAACTCCACCAGTTCTACCAAATATTACACCTGCTCCTGTATATTCACCAAGTATTTGGTCTATTTCTTCATCTTCAAGTTCTTTTAAGTCTATTTTTGAATCTTGGAATATTTTTATTAATTCTCTTGTAGTTATTACATAGTCAACATCGTAATTTAAACCACGAGAAAATTCTGGTCTAGATGCTTCGTATTTTTTCGCTATACAAGGCATTATAGCAACAGATGTTACTTCACTTCTTTTCAGGCCTTTTTCTTTTGCCCAAATATCTTTAGCTACTGTTGCAAACATTTGCATTGGAGATTTTGCCGTTGATGGTACATCTAGCATATCACCATAGTTTTGCTCTATAAATTTTACCCATGCTGGACAGCATGATGTTAGCATTGGTAATTTTACACTTTCGTCTCCTGCAAAATGTCTTTCTAATCTATCTTGAAGTTCTGCAGCTTCTTCCATAATTGTTAAATCAGCTGCCCAGTTTGTATCAAATACATAGTCCACACCTAATTTTCTAAGACCTGCTGCAAGTTTTTTCTCCACATTGTCTCCTGGTTCAAAACCAAAAGCTTCACCTATGGTAACTCTTATGGCAGGTGCCATTTGTGTAATTACAAGTTTATTAGGAGTAGATAAGTCTCTTATAAATTTTAAAGTGTTGTCCCCAGCTGTAATTGCATCTACTGGGCATGTTGATACACATCTACCACAATGAGTACATCTATTATAGTCAATCTTATGTTGTTGCTTACGCTCACCTGCTATACAGTCTACTGGACATACTCTTTTACAAGCTCCACATCCTATACACTTATCTGTAATAGTAAGTTTTATTAAGTTATTACATTGCAAAGTGTAGCATTTGTCTTCTTCTATATGTTCACTAATTTCATCGTAGAAATTTTGTAAAATTTCTTCCATAATATTGTGTTCTTGATTTAAATCTTCTTTTATTTGTTCTGCTATAGTTCTAAGTAAGTAAACGTCACGCATATTTGATTTTCCCTTACTTATTCTATCTAAAATTTTACAAACTCTTTCAATTTGTTCTTTTACTTTAGCGTAATCCTCTAATGATTTTCCATTTTGCATTGACCCTATTACAGAATCCATATAGAATTTGGAATATTGAACTATACAATCTTCTTCGGATAATACATTTATTGCTCTAATATAGTTATCAAATAATGCAAAATCTAATTCTTTATCTAAATCTTTTTTACATAAAAATCTTCCATATGGTGGAACCCCAATATGGGCACCTTTGAAATCTTTTTTATTTAATATACCCCCAGCTAATTCAATAATATCTGAAAGTGTGGCACCTTCTGGAACATCAACAATTCCACTGTTTTTTACTCTTCCACATATAGCCACTTTTCTTGTGCTGTTTTGGGTCATGTTTTTTAATTCATCTTCACTAAATACAGAAAAAACAGATCCTCTATTACTATGTAACATAGTTGGCTTAGTATTTGTCATATAATCCACTCCTTTTACACTTATGCTTAAATTATGCCACTTTCACACATTATATACTCAAAAAATATTTTTTACAATTGCCTCCAAAATTTTTGGAAGATTATGTATTTATAGACTTATTAGACATGTTTAAATAAAATACTTAATATGGCCAGCTGTATATTTTTTACGGTTTTCAAATCAACATAATTTCCTAGTAAGAAAAAAGGCCGATGTAAATAAGAAGTCCTGTTCTTATTTACATCAGCCTTTATATAAACTTAAATATTATTAATTAGCTTGTCCTGCACTTTTTACAACTATCATTTTTGACTTAACATACTCTTTTACTTCTTCTCTACCTTGAGAGTTGTATTTTTTAGGATCTATTGTATCAGGGTTTTCTTCTAATACCTTTTTTACTCCCTTAGTAAAAGCTATTCTTAGATCTGTTGCATAGTTTACTTTACAAATTCCTCTGTTTACACACTCTGTAACTATCTCATCAGGCACTCCAGATGTGCCATGAAGTACTAAAGGTATATCTACTACTTCTCTTATTTGTGACAATCTATTTAAATCTAACTTAGGTTTTCCCTTATAAACTCCATGAGCTGTTCCTATGGAAATTGCTAGGGAATCTGCTCCTGTTCTTTGAACAAACTCTTTCGCTTCTAGAGGCTCTGTATATCCTCCATCTCCACCATCTAAGTCGTCTTCTTTTCCTCCAACTTTTCCAAGTTCAGCTTCTACTGGAACATTTCCATTTTTACAAACATCTACTACAGATTTTGTTAAAGCTATATTTTCTTCAAAACTACCATGAGATCCATCTATCATTATTGATGTATACCCTGTTCTATAAGCTTTCATTGCCAATTCAAAGCTATTTCCATGGTCCAAATGTATTGCCACTGGAACATTTGATTTTTGTGCTGCTACTTTTACATTTGCATAAAAGTAATCAAAGTCAGCATATTTTACTGTTGATGGAGTTGTTTGCATTATAACTGGAGATTTTGTTTCTTCAGCTGCACTTACAACTGCCATTACCATTTCCATATTTTCCACATTAAATGCTCCTACTGCATATCCATTTTTTTGAGCATCTAATAACATTTTTTTTGTAGTAACTAAAGCCATTTTTCTCTCCTTTATGCCAATAAACTAACTATTTGTTTTGCGTCCTTACTTCCTAATATTTGATCCACATACTCTTTTTCCATTAAGTTTTGTGCTAATGAAGATAAGGTTCTTAAATGTAAGTCATTATCTCCTTCTCCTGCTGCTATCATAAATATTAAGTGTACTGGTTTTCCATCTAGGGAATCAAATTCAAAACCTTTTTTAGATATTCCCACTGCAACTCTTGGTTTTACTACTGATTTAGTTTTAGCATGAGGTATTGCCACACCATTTCCAAATCCAGTTGATCCAATTTCTTCTCTTTTCTTTATTTCGGCTAAGAATTCTTCTTTATTTGTTAAAACACCATCTTTGTATAATAAATCAGTCATTTCATTTAAAACTTCATCTTTTGTATTACCTTTTAATTCTAAAGCTACTGTATTTTCATTGTATAAAGATGCTACAACTTTATCTATTCCTTGCTTATTTACAGCTTCTTTTATTTTATTATCCTTTTTAACTTCTACTTTTGGTGTAACTAGTACATAAAGCAAAGCACCTACTGCAGAACCTGCTAATATACAAGCCACCCACATCATTGGTTTGTTTACTAATCCTAGTATTAAGAATCCACCGTGAGGAGCTGGAACTTCTATTTTCATCATATAAGTTAATATTGCTGATATAGATGAACCTATCATTAATACTGGTATAACTTTTAATGGATTTTTAGCTGCAAATGGTATTGCACCTTCTGTTATATGAGTAAATCCAAGCACGTAGTTTAATAAACCAGCTGTACGATCATCATTTGTAAATCTGTCTTTTTTAAATGTTGCTGCAAGGGCTATTACAAGTGGAGGAGTTATACATGCTGCAGATACTCCGGCCATAAATAAGTAGTTACCTTGAGCAAGTAACATGGTACCTGTAACATAAGCTGCTTTATTTACTGGACCACCCATATCAAATGCTGACATACATCCTATTACTAATCCTAAAGCTATAGGGCTTGATTGTTGCATTCCTGCTAAGAATGTCATCATACTTTTGTTAAGGGATGCACAAGGTCCACCTAAAGCTATCATTAATAATCCTGAAGCAAATACAGTTATTATTGGCACTATAAATATGGATTTTAGGCCTTCCAGTTCTCTTGGAAGTTTTCTTAAACTATTAACTATTAATAATGTGAAATAACCTGCAAAGAAACCACCGATTATACCACCGATAAATCCAGAACCATTATCATTTGCCATCATACCTGCAACAAAACCTGCAAGCATACCTGGTCTTCCTGATATTGATTGAGCTATAAAAGCTGTAAGAACTGGAACCATAAGACCCATTGAGAATCCACCAATAGATTTTATTGTTGCAGCTATTACATTGTATTGTTCTGAATTTGGGTCAAATGAGAATATACCCCATAAGAATGATATTGCAGTAAGTACACCACCAGCTACAACCAGTGGAAGCATATGAGATACACCATTCATTAAATGTTTATAAATTTGATGCCCAATAGAAACCTTTTCCTCAGCTTCATTGTTTCTTCTCATATCTCCTTTTCTTATAGGAGCTTTATTATCTAAACATTTTTGTATTAATTCTTCTGCTTTGTTTATTCCTTCACTTACAGATACTTCTATTACTGGCTTTCCATTAAATCTGTCCATATCTACATTTTTATCACAAGCCACTATTATTGCGTCTGCTTGTTCTATTTCTCTTGCTGTTAGAGCATTTTCAACGCCTATTGCTCCATTTGTTTCTACTTTTATTTCACAGCCTAACTCTAACGCTGCTAACTTTAAGGCTTTTTCAGCCATAAAAGTATGTGCAATTCCTGTTGGGCAACCTGTAACTGCTAATATCTTTTTACTCATAGATTATTCCACCCTCCTGATTTTAATTTCATTCATATATTCTTCAACCTTTTTTAAATCACCAATTGCATTACTTTCTGCCACATTGGCACCTGTTGCTGATGCTCTTTTTAGAGCTTGTTCAATATTTTTTTCATTGTTAATATCATCAAGCCAAATACTTAAAAATCCTGCCAATGCCGAATCTCCTGCACAAGCGGAACTTAAAAGCTTTACTTCGTGAGCACTTGCATAGTAGATATTTTTTCCATTATAAAAATAAGACCCTTTTTCACCTAGAGTTAAGAAAACATTTTGCGCTCCTTGTTCATGTAAATATTTCACAACGTCTTTTATATCTTCTTCATCTCTAACAATAATTCCAAAAATACCTTCTATTTCTTCATCATTTGGTTTAATTAAAAATGGTTTATATTTTAATAGACATTTTAGTTTTGGTGAACTAATGTCTAAAATTACCTTTATATTTCTTTTCTCACAAATCTTTAGTATTTCTTCATAATATGAAGGGTCTATTCCTGGTGGAAGACTTCCACTTATGGATAAATACTCAAGATCATCAAAACTTTCTATCATCTGTAACATTTCTTCTTGTTTTTGCTTGTCAACAAAAGAACCTGAGTTAACAAATTTAAATTCTCCTTCACCATCATTAAGAAAAATATTTATTCTTGTTGTATCTTCTACTTCTACTGGAAATATTTCTATATTTTTCTTTTTAGTTTCTTCAATTATATATTTTCCTGAGAATCCACCAAAGAATCCAAGTACCTTGGAATCCACTCCAAAATGTTTAAGTACAAAACTTACATTTAATCCCTTTCCATTAGCTGAGTACACAGCATCATGGGTTCTATTTACAATTTTTCTTTCTATTGAGTTAGTACAAATATTCATGTCTATGGCAGGATTTGTAGTTAAAGTGTAAATCATTCATCTTTCCTCCCTCTATCTTATAAGTTGATTATATAAAAAAAGGGAATGAAAATCTTTTCATAATATGAAAATATTTTTCATTCCCTTTTCATTATTTTTCTAATTCTATATTTGCAGCCATATAATCAATTATAATTCTAGACATCATAAACAAGGAAACTCTAGAAGATACTTCAAACTTTTTAATAGAAACGTGATTATGCTTAAATCCTACCAAGTTGTAATGTGAGTGTTCTAAAAGTGGGGAATTTTCACTACAACAACATGTTATAACCTTCGCGCCACATAAATTTGTATTCTTTGCAGATTCTATAAGTTCACTAGTTTCTCCATTTAACGAAAATATGAAAACCACTTCATCAGAGTTTAAACTTTTAGTTTTTATTTGCATAATATTAGGGTCATCTATGAAAATGGCATTACATCCTAATAGTTGAAGTTTTAGAGTAAATTCTTGTCCTACATACTCAGTAAGCCCTCTCGCCAATACATAAATTCTCTTAGCATTCGCTAAGCAATTTATAATATTTAATACATTTGTAACAGATATTCTATCAACAACCTGTCTAGCTTCCACAAAAGATTTGTTAATAATTTCTCCCATGTTCTGAATCTCATCATCATTATTTTTAGATGTAATTCTATATCTAAGTTCATTGAATCCATTTACTCCACATTTTCTAATTGCTCTAGAAACAGTGGCAGGTGATGAATAAGTATCAAAAGCAATATCTACAATAGATAACTCTGACATTCTTTGTTCATTATCATTTATAAATTTTATAATTTCACTCTCTGTCTTTGTAAGACTTTGCATTATTTCCTTATTTAATTCTATTAGCATAGGACTTACCTCCTCACCATAAATATTTTTTATTATAGCATACGATTAAAAAACTTCTTCATTTTTGCTTTAATACTTATAAAGTATATTATAATTAATATATTAGTAAAGTAAAGCAAAAGGGGGTAGATAAAGTTGAGTAGATTAAATAAACATAAACTTCAACAAAAAAAGAAAAAAAGTTTTATTATAATTTCTTCATTTGCAATAATAGCTATATTAATTTTAAGTATACTTATCTTTCCTGAGATAAGTAATAGTATCAGCATTTCTAAAACAAATTGGACAGTTTTATCTAATAATACTGATATTGATGACATGGAATATGTAGTATCGGAGCAACCTAAAAAAGCTACCAAAAAAATTGACTTGGATGGTTACTTATTTTTAGGTGATTCTTATACTGTGCTACTTAAAGATACTATAACAAAACATAATCCAAATGCTATTATAAAAGCTGTAGAAGGTGTTCAGCCTGATTATTGGATAGACAACTTTAGTGATTTACCTAAGAACGATGATGTTAAAGGTGTGGTTTTATTAATTGGCGTTAATGGCGCTACTTATTCTAACAATATTCCAAACAAAGAAAAACTTATTTCATCTCTAGCAAAAAAATATAAAAATAAAACTATCTATGTTCAAGAAGTATTTCCTGTTGGAAAAAAATTTTCAAATGCAAACCCAAAATCCTTTAATAAATCCATAAAAAATAATAACAAAGCAACTAAAAAATATTGTGACCGCTATGATAATGTTTATTATATAAATGCAACGCATAATCTAATTACTAAAGATGGTTATTTGAAATTTACTCGTGATGGACTTCATATAGCTGGAAATAAACAAGAAACTTTTTATGAAAATATTGTATCAGCTATTAATAAATCAAACTAAGTTTCACTTCTCATATATCCGTTGCTTAAAATATGATTTTCATATATCGCCAACGATATATACTCGTTTCACTTCCTATATATCCGTTGCTTAAAAATAAAAATAGCTAACACTTGTAAGACTTTATATCTTATAAGTGTTAGCTCTATAATCACAAACTATTGTGATTTTATTTCTGTCCAAGCATCTTCATATTTTTTTTGTACATCTGGCGGTAAATTTAAGAACACTTCTGACTTATCTAATATTTTTTCATCTGGATAAGCAGTTGGATCGTTTTTAGTTTCATCCTCTAAAAGATCATAAGCGCCTTGGTTTGGTGTTGAATACTCTATATATTCTACATTTTGAAGAGCATTCTCTGGGTCTAGCATAAAGTTTATAAATTTTTCTGCATAATCCTTATTTTCTGCTATTTTAGGAACACACATAGCATCAACCCATCTATTAGTCCCTTCCTTAGGAACAGAATAAGCTAAGTCAGGATTTTCGTCCATTAAAACTAATGCATCCCCATTATATACTATACCCATAGCTGCATCCCCAACTATAAGTCTATCTTTTCCGTCATCATTTACATAAGCTTGCACAAGATGTAGTTGCTTTATCAACTCCTTCTTAGCTGCTTCTATTTCTGAAGTTTTATGTGTATTAATTGAATGTCCAAGTCTTATTAGAGATATTCCCATTGTATCTCTAACTGAGTCTAACATTTGGATCTCACCTTTATATTTAGGATTCCAAAGCATATCCCAACTTTTAACATCTTTTTCATCTACCATAGTTTTGTTATATAGTATTCCAAAAGTACCCCACATATAAGGAACTGAAAATTTATTTCCTGGATCATAAGCAGGATCTGTGAAATCATCCATTATATATTTGTAATTAGGTACCTTTGAATAATCTATTGGTGATACTAAATCTTCTGCCATTAATTTTTCCACCATATAGTCTGATGGAAATATTAAATCATATTTAGTACTTCCACTTTTAAGTTTTTGATACATAGCTTCATTAGTGTCGTAAGTTTCATATACAACAGTAATTCCTGTCTCTTCTTGAAACTTTGTTATTAAATCTGTATCAATATAATCACCCACATTATATACGTTTAAAACTTCAGCAGATTTTTTAGATTGACCACAACCTACTAATAAAGCGGATGACATTACTACTGTTAAAGCTATTGAAATTATTTTTTTAAGTTTCATTTTATGTCCTCCCTTTAATTATGATCTTTGTGCTGCCTTTTTGTTTGCCGTTATATTTGATAAAAGTAATAATATTAAAACAGCAGCAAACATTAGTGTTGATAAGGCATTTATTTCAGGAGTTAATCCTCTTCTTGTCATTGAGTAAACTTCTATAGCCAAGTTTGTTACACCATTTCCTGTTGTAAAGAAACTTATTACAAAGTCATCTATAGACATGGTAAATGCTATAAGTAAACCGGATATTATACCTGGCTTAATTTGAGGAAGAACAACTTTTCTAAGAGCATACCAAGGAGTAGCACCCAAATCCATTGCCGCATCTTCTATATTAGCTGGTAATTGTTTTAATTTTGGAAGTACTGATAAAATCACATAAGGTATATCAAATACTATATGTGCTAATAACATTGTAGTAAAACCAAACTCCAATCTTATAAAGACAAATAGTGACATTAATGCCACCCCTGTTACTATATCAGGGTTTAATACTGGCAAATAGTTTATATTTAAAAGTAATCCTCTTACTTTTCCTTGTCTCATTTTGTGAATTCCTATAGCGGTAATTGTTCCTACTATAGTTGCTATTACTGATGCTACTACAGCAATAAAAATTGTGTAATATAGTGCATCTAGTATTCTTTCATTTTGTAATAACTCTTGATACCATCTAAGTGAGAATCCATTCCATTTTGCCATGGATTTAGAATCATTAAATGAAAACACTGCTAATGATATTATTGGTGCATATAAAAATACATACACAAGAGTTAAATATATATTTGATGTGAATTTCTTTATAATAGTAATCCACCGCCTTCCTTATCTGATTCGTCACTAAATTTATTAAGTATTGCCATGGAAATTAAAATGACTATCATCATGAAGATTGATATTGCTGAACCAAAATGCCAGTCACCAACTGACATAAATTGTTGTTCTATTAAGTTACCAATTAACATGAATTGTCCACCACCTAGTAATTTTGAAATTACAAAGGTAGATACTGCTGGCATAAATACCATTGTTATTCCTGATGCTACACCAGGCATACTCAATGGTAATATTACTTTTGTAAACACTTGTCTGCCGTTAGCACCTAAGTCTTTAGCTGCATTTATTAAATCTTGATCCATTTTTGATAAGATTGTATATATTGGCAGTATCATAAACGGTAAAAAGTTGTAAACCATACCTAGCATTACCGCTGTATCTGTATAAAGTATATTAACAGGACTAAATCCTAACCCTGTAATTATTGTGTTTAATATTCCGTTTCTTCCTAGAATTGCTGACCAAGCATAAGTTCTAAGTAAGAAGTTCATCCACATAGGAATTATTGCAAGCATAAGCAATGTATTTTGTCTGCTTGCTTTTGTTTTAGATATTATATAAGCAGTTGGATATCCTATTAATAAACATAATATTGTTGATAATACTGCTAGTTTAATTGATCTAAAAAATATTCTAAAATACATAGGTTGCATTAGTTCTTCAAAATATTGTAAAGTGAAAGTGTACCCTTCATTGGTACTTTTCGTAAAAGCAAAGAATACAATTAAGAATAAAGGAATTACAATGAATAATCCACTCCAGATTATATATGGAGAAGATACTTTTAAGCCTAACTTATTTTTATTGTTCATTGGACTCATCATCCCCTGTTTTTCTCATGATATGTATGTCTTCTGGATAAATATCTAAACCTAAGTCACATCCAACTTCTGCTGATTTAGTATTATGAAGTAACCAAGTTAATCCACTAGATTTAACTGTCATTTCATAATGAACACCTTTGAATACACAAGAAGTAACTTCTCCTCTTAACATACCATCTTCTGGTTTAACCATTTTTATATCTTCTGGTCTAATTACTACTTGAATTTCTTCATCTTTTTTAAATCCTTTATCCACACAATCAAAGCTCTTTCCACAAAACTCTACTAAAAAGTCTTCGTGCATTACACCATCCATTATATTACTTTCACCTATAAATCTAGCAACAAAGGCATTTTCAGGTTCGTTGTATATATCTTGAGGAGTTCCCATTTGTTGTATTTTACCTTTATTCATAACAACAATAGTATCTGACATTGATAATGCTTCCTCTTGGTCATGAGTAACAAATATAAATGTTATTCCTAATTGTTGTTGTATATTTTTAAGTTCTCTTTGCATTTCTTGTCTTAATTTTAAGTCTAATGCTCCCAAAGGCTCGTCTAGTAAAAGTACCTTTGGCTCATTTACTAAAGCTCTTGCTATGGCAACCCTTTGTTGTTGACCACCACTTAATGAATCAACACTTCTACTTTCAAATCCTGGCAATGCTACTAATTTAAGCATTTTTTTAACTTTTTCATTTATAGTTTTTTGATCCATTTTTTTTATTTTTAGTCCAAAAGCTATATTTTCATATACATTCATATGAGGAAATAAAGCATATTTTTGAAAAACTGTATTTACTGGTCTTTCATATGGAGGTATTTCATTTACATCTTTACCTTGGAATAAAACACTTCCATCGTCAGCAAATTCAAATCCAGCTATTATTTTTAAAGTAGTTGTTTTTCCACATCCACTTGGTCCTAGTAAAGTTAAAAATTCATTTTTTCTTATATCTAAATTAAGGTCTTTTAATACCTCATTATCTTCATATGTTTTTGATATATTTTTTAATTCAATTATGTTCTCTTGTTTCAAATGTAAACACCTCTTTTATTCTAAAAATTCGCTTCGCTCATAGCGTCAACGAGATGTCTTCGCTATCGCTTCAGACAACTCCGTTACTTAAAATTTGCTTCGCTCATGCGCCAACGATATATCTTCGCTTCGCTTCAGACAACTCCGTTACTTAAAATTTGCTTCGCTCATGTCGTCAACGAGATGTCTTCGCTACTGCTTCAGACAACTCCGTTACTTAAAACATTGGCGGAGTACTTACCCAAACAACTTTCGCTTCTTTTTTGCCTGGGTTTGATATATAGTGATTAGCTCTAGGTTTAAAGTAAAAACTTTCACCTTTTCTTACTTTATTTTTCTTATCTCCTAGATGAAGGAATATTGAACCTGCTAGAACATATCCAAATTCTTCTCCTTCATGTGGCTTATCTTCTTTATATTGTCCACCTGGTTGTAAAGTTATTATTATAGGTTCCATATCATTTTTTTGTGAGTTTGGAACTAACCATTTCAATGTATATTTTAAATCCTCGTCTTCAGTTTCAAACATATCATCCTTTGTAAAGGTGATTTTTTCATCACTTATTTCATTGAAAAACTCTCTTAAATTCGTTCCCAAGATATCTAATATATCTATTAAGGTTGCAATAGATGGTGACGTTAAATTATTTTCAAGCTGAGATATAAATCCCTTAGATAGTTCACATCTGTTTGCCAATTCTTCCTGGGTCAGTTGCTTTTCTATTCTCATACGTTTAATTTTTCCACCTATATCCATAGCAACACCTCCCTTTTATCATATAAAATTTATTTTTATTATTTTATGTCGACTTTTGTTTTTATTATTAGTAAATTTTTAGTTTAGTATATTGAACTTAATTTTTACTTTCTATGTTATTATATGTAAACATTAAGTTTATAATTTCTAAACAACAATAGCTATTATATAAAATTCCGAGCTATTTTTCAATAGTTTTTTTATTTTTTTGTTTTTCAGCCAAAACTTTAAAAGCCTGTAGGCAACTTGTTTATATTATTTCAATCTTTACAATTGTTTATATTAATTATTTAAAAGTTTAGTATGTCTAACTGTTTTCTTATTTAATATGATTTTTATTATTGATATATACTAATATTAATAATAAATTCATTTAATATAAATTTAAATTTTCTTAATTTTTTCTAAAACAATTCGTCCAAGTAAATTGCAATATCTTGTCCTTTTTGGACTTAAAAAAAGTATTGATTATATTATCAATACTTTTAGTTTATTATTCTCTATTTTTATAAATTAAATCATTTTCAATTTTAATTAGTTATTTTTTAGCTTCTTTTATTTTTTATTATTATCTTCAGATAATATGTTTTTTACCGATTCGCTGTATTTATTAACTAAACTACCTAACTCATTTAAATTTAAATTATGTTTATTAGTTTCTTTCACCTTATGATCTCTTGTATCTTTATTGCTAATTTTATTTATAAAACTTTGCCATTTTCCTCATGTTTAATCATCCCACCACACTCTTTACAAATCATTACAATACCTCACTTTCTTTATTAATTCTCAACTCTTATTCTATATTTTAATTTTAAATCATTATATGTAAAAAGTCTTTATTTTAATTTGATTTTGAAATTAAATCATTTGTGCTTAACATATCCTAAATATGGTTCTATACTTATTGTATAAAATGAAAAAAAATCATATTAATATAACATATTTAACTATTCTTAAACTTTAATTGGAGGATTCTTATGATTATTTATAAATTTTTCGCACTTGGTGAATATGAAAAAAAGGAAAAATGGATAAACATAATGTGTTCTAAGGGCTACGCTTTAAAAAGTTGGAGCTTTTGTAAGTATAAATTTGAAAAATGTAATCCTGGTGAATATAATTACTTCCTTGAATTGTTTGAAAATCTTTCTTCTTCTCCTAACCAAGAGGACTTTCTCAATTACTTAGAAGATGAGTGGAGCGTTGAATATGTATGCCACTATAGAAATTGGGTATTTTTTAGACGAAAAAAAATGTTAGGTAAATTCAGCATGTTTTCTAATTTAGAATCTAAGATTGATTATTTTAGAAGAATATTATTATTTAGGCTTTTTGCATTTATATTTTTAATTTGTTTTTCAATACTAAATATTTTATATTCTTCTATAGGGTCTACAGATAAAGTTTTTGCATTGTTGTTAATTTTAATAGCCATAATAGTTTTTACTGTAAATATACCAACTTTTATAAAATATCGTAAATTAAAAAAAACAGATGAATCCTAAGAAAAACTTAGGACTCATCTATTTTTTATATTTTCACTTTATTTTTCAATTTCTCTAAGCCTTTCTGTAACACTTTTTACACTGGAATATTTATAAACAACTAATGGAGTAATTAAACAAATTACAAATATAAAAGTTAGTAAACATATAAAAGGTAATGTAGGAAATACAAATTTTGCATAACTAGCAATTTTCTTAGTTGCTTTTGCTATTTCAAATATAATTGCCATTCCAAAAGTTGATACAAGAAAAGTAGTTATCCCTGCATAATACCCTCCTTCAAACACTAACATATTCTTAATCTGTTTCTTTGTCATTCCTATACTTTCCATTATGGCTAATTCTTTTCGTCTCGTGTTGATACTTGTAACCATAACATTGATAAAGTTTAACACTCCTATTAAAATCAATATTGCAGACATACTAGTAGATATAATATTCATGATTGTCACATTATTACTAAACTCCTTAACTAGTTGTGCTCTTGACTCTACAAATAAATACTCTGAGTCTATCATTTCGTTGAGCCTAGAATATATTTCTTCTTCATATTTTTTATCTACGTTTATATATAACATACTATTAACGGCTTTTTTATCTAACTTTTCAATCTGAGTTGAGCTTATATAAATAACAGGCAATCCTATATCTGGTAGTAAATTAGAATCATTTTCAAATTTTACCGTCTTAAAAGTCAAGGACTTGCTATATTTACCTTTTAAAGTAATTGTATTATCTAAGTTATTTTTCTCCTCTTTTGAATAACATAAAGTATCTATCAAAGCAATTTTTCCTGACTTAAAATCATCTAAATTCATTTTAATATTACTCATTTCACTGAATTTTTCTATTGCTAAATCATCCACTCCAATTATAAAAGACCTATTATACAGAGGTGTTTCAATTTTCATTTTCCCTTGAAAATCCGTTATTTCTTGTATGTCATCTTTATCATATACAAATTTACTTAATAAACGTGGTATTTCATTTGTATCACTTTGTAAATTAGAAAATTTAAATTTATTAACTGACTCCACACCTTTAATATTTTCTACTTCTTTTATAAAATCATCGTTCATTTTTTCGTCTATAGCTTGAATATTTTGCACTCTAAAATCACTGCTTATATATGTATCAATGTAATTATCCACACTCAAACTACTAGTAAAAGTGTAAATACTTAAATATGTCATAATCCCCATAAAGAGAGATAAAAATACTAAAGTTACACGTTTTTTATCTCTAAATACGTTGTGATACGCCATTTTATAAATTTTTCCACCCTTAGTACTTTTTCTATAACCATTGTTATTATTTTTCTTTTCTTTATTTCCCATGGAATATTTAAGAGCTTCTGTTGGGGATATGGAACTTGCTATTTTTGCTGGTTTTCTACAACTGATACTTACTGTTAGTATTGAAAATATGGTTGCTGATATAAATATTATTGGATTAAAGGATATGTCTCCTGGCATTGCATTAGCATAAGCATCAGAATGAAAACTTCCAAGAATCATAGGTACAACTCCAAACGATACCGTTGCCCCTAAAGTCAGTCCTATTGGAATACCTATAATAGCCAGTTTAAACGCCTGTCCATTTACAATTTTCTTAATTTGTTTTGGAGATGCACCTATAGTCTTTATTAATCCATAAAAATGTATATCTTTACTAACAGATATGTACATTATATTGTATATTAGTAAATATCCACTAAATGCTATAAATAACCCTATGGTTCCCATAACAATAATAAGATTTTTCTTTACTTCTTTTCCATCTTCATTAGCATCGTTATAGTAATCAAATTCTTGCATATCATCTAATTTAATCTTGGACTTTAAAATCTCTTGTGCATTATATTTTTTACCAGATTTAAAACTAATAGTAATTGAGCCATTATGGCCTACACTTAAATCATTATTTTTTATATAATCTTTTGATAGTGCTAAGTATCCTATTTTTTCAGTAACTGAATAAGTCTTATATTTACCACTTAATATAAACTCTTTCTTATTTTTGTTTCCTTTTGCATCTATATATTCTAGCTTAATTTTTTCTCCTATTTTTGCATCTTCTTTTCCTAAAAACTCTAATGCTTTAGTAGATACCATCACTTCATCTTCACTTGTTGGGTAATTTCCCTCTAGGTTGCTTATTGTAGGTGTAATTTGTTTTTCCCAGTTTTCTTTATCATAATATTTTAAAAATATCTTATGATTGTCTTTTTCTAGTTTTTCATTAATAACATTTCCTACTAAAATTTCTTCACCAATTGATGTGGTTAAACCCAAATTCTTTATAGCTTCAATTTGCTCTTTTTTAGGATTTGACAACATGGCATCTGATGTTGTTCCTCTTATTCTAATATTCATCGTATTATAATTATTTACAAGACTAACTCCTATAGTAAATATTGAGCACGTCATAAATGTAGTGAGCACAATAGCAAGAACTACAAATATATTTCTACCTCTGTTAAATTTTAATGATGATTTTGTTATCTTATTTACTATATTTTTATTATTATTTTTAAACTTCATCTCTGCCACCCTTTTTCCTCTATCTATTCATCATGCTATAGTTATATAATAATAAATACTTATGACAATCCTCTGACATAAAAAAATCAGATTATGATATTTTCTTACTTCTAATCTGATTTTTATTTATTATATTTTATTCTTTATATCATTTAACATAAATAGGGAAAAAGTACTACCTGTATCTTGTGATTTCACTTTTATATATCCATCTTGTTTTGTAATTATTTGTCTGCTTAAATAAAGACCTATTCCTATCCCTTCTTTATCTTGTACATTTTGGCCTCTATAAAATCTAGAGAATATCTTGGGAATTTCCTCTTCTTTTATTCCAATTCCATGATCTTCAATATCAATTCGTGTAAACATCTCATATTTTTGTATGGCTATATTAATTTTGCTATTTTCTTTGGAGTATTTTATTGCATTTTCAATTATGTTAAAAATAGCTTCACATGTCCATTTTTTATCGTGGTATAGATTAACTTTATCCTTTTGTCTAAAATCAATATGTATATTTTTCATTTCAGCTTTTTTATGAAGTTGCGTAATAGCCAGTAAAATTGTATCATTTAAATCTTCATATTTTTGATTTATACTAATTACTGAACTTTCCAGTCTAGACATCTTTATCATATTTTCCACTAAAAAACAAAGTTTGTCTAATGACAAAAGAATAATTTCATTAAACTCTTGTCTCTCTTCTTTTGTCAAATCTTCATCTTGTAAAAATTCACTGTACATTTTCATATTTGTTAAAGGTGTTTTTAACTGATGCGCTATATCAGAAATTAATGATTTTATTTCATTTTTATCCTTTTCTATTTTATTGTTTTGAGTTTTTAAAATATTAGTTAATCTTAAAGTCTGATGTTGTAGTTTTGAAAATAGAGAATCATCTATCATAGAAAATACTTCAGTTTCCCTCATATCAGATATGGTAGCTAACATATCTGATAGTTTTATTAGTATATCTTTCATATAATTGTGAAACATTCTTTCATAAATAAAAAACATGAAAATCACAACGAAATTGAATGCTAAAACAATTAAACTAATCTTGAAACTTTCACTTATAAACCAAATTGTCACATTAAAAATCAAGCAAATAATTAAAAGACATATTTTAAATAAATTATTTTTTCTATCAAATTTTTTATTCATTATTTATTCTCCCATAATATATCCAATACCAAATAAGGTAACTATATATTCAGGATTTTTCGCATCATCTTCTACTTTCTTACGAAGTCTTCTTATATTTACAGATAAAGTGTTTTCATCTACATAGTTTCCATTATTGTCCCAAAGTTTATCTAATAAAATTTCTTTAGTCATAGCCCTACCTTTATTTCTGCTTAACACTTCCAATAATTTGTACTCTGTAACTGTTAAATATATTTCTTCATCATTTTTATAAACTTTTCTGCTAATATAATCAATTTTCATATTTTTGTATTTAAAAATATCCTTCTTTGAAGAAGTGTTTCTTTTTAGAATAGCACTTATTTTTAATTTTAATACATCCATAGAAAAAGGCTTTGAAATATAATCGTCACAACCACACTCAAACCCCTGAATCATATCTTCTTCTGTATCATTTGCTGTAAAAAATACTATAGGAAAATCCATCTTGTCATTTATACTTCTACACAAATCCAGTCCGCTTCCATCAGGTAGATTAATATCTAAAAGTAAGAAGTCTATTTCATTTTGCAAAATAGCATTTTTCCCTTCTTCCATATTGTATGCGTTTATAATTTTGTAGCCTTCCTTTTTTAATGCAAAGGTAACCCCCTTATTTAATACCCTATCATCTTCTATTATTAAAATTGTACCTATAATAATCACCCCTTTAATCAACTGTCCTATCTAATTATAGCAATAGTGGTAGATTTTTCATACCTACCACCATTGCTTATTTTCTAATTTTCTATTTCCCTTAATCTTTCTGTTACACTTGATTTGCTATCATATTTGTAGACTACACTTGGAATTATTAAGCAGATAGCAAATATTAATGTAATTAGAGAAAGTAAAGGTATTGTAGGAAAAACAAATTCTGCATAATCAGCAATTTGTTTTGTAAGTTGTGCAATAAAATACACCACTCCCATGCCTAGTGTACATGTGATTAAAGTAGTTATTCCTGCATAATATGCACCTTCTAAAGTTAACATTGTTATAACTTGTCTCTTAGTCATGCCTATACTTTCCATTATGGCAAGTTCTTTTAATCTTACATTTACATTAGTAACCATAACATTAATGAAATTTAATAAACCTATAATTATTAAAATTATGGCAATTCCTCCCCCTAATAAATTCATCATCATAGAACTTTTCTTAAAATCATTCATAGTATCTGTTTTAGACGTAAGGTTAAAACGATTTTTACTAGCTAGTGTTTTTAATTTACTTTTTACTTCACTATCATAGCTATCTTTCACATCCACGTATACTAAATGATTTTTAGTATCTTTAGTCAATTTATTTAAGGTAGAGGAACTAACGTATATTACTGGCATACCTGTTTCACTTGAACCTATAGATAAAATTGAATTTTCTTCTTCCATTAGATCTATTTTTATTTTCTTAGATTTATTTTCTTTAGTATTTCTAAAAGTTATTTTCTCTTTTGAGAGATTCAATTTTTCTTTATCATTATAATAAAATCCATCTATTAAAGCTAAGTTTCCTTTTTTGAAAGCTTCTACATCTATTTTTTTATTAATTGCTTCGTTGTATCTTTCTATAGTTTTGTCTTCTAATCCAACTACCATCGGTGCTAATTTGCTAGGATCTTTCTCTATATCTTTTAAATATTTATCTAATCCGTCTAAATCTTCTCCATGTATACGGTAACCTCTTTGTAAAGCCGGCATAAGTACTTTTTCATTCATGTCCATTTGTATAGAGGAAGTTGCTAGAACCTCTACCGAATCAACACCTTTTGTAGTCTTTATTTCATCTATAACTTTATTATCTAATGTAAAATTGTCGTCATAATAATTTTGTATTTCAAAATCATTAGGTAAATATCTATTAGCATAGTTTTCTAAACTAATACTATTCATAAAAGTATTTACACTTAAATATGTCATGATTCCCATAAATAAAGATAGAAAAACTAGTATTGCACGTTTTTTATCTCTAAATACATTGTGCCAAGCCATTTTATAAAGTTTTCCACCCTTAGTAGAGTTTCTGTTTTTCTTTTCTTTTTTTGATTTTTTACCACTAAATTTCATAGCTTCTATTGGAGAAATACTACTAGCAATTTTAGCAGGTTTTTTGCAACTTATTAATATTGTAATTAGTGCAAATAATATGGTTCCAACAAAAACTAGTGGAGTAAAATATATTTCACTTGGCATCATAGATGCGTAATAAGTTCCACCACTCATTCCCTCAATAGCAGATGGCACAATTAAATAAGAAACTATTACTGATAAAGTTAATCCTATTGGTATACCTATTGCTGCTAATCTAAGACCTTGTCCTCTTACGATTTTTTTAATTTGTTTTGGTGATGTTCCTATAGTTTTAAGCAATCCATAGAACTGAATATTTCTAGTAACTGCTATATATAAAATGTTGTAAATAAGTAAATATCCACTAAATACTATAAATCCACCTATAATAGCTACAATACTTACAGATGCCATCATTATACCTTCTGAATCTTGCTCCACATCATAGTTATATTCAAATTTTTGTTTTTTATTTAAAGATACTTCTTTTTCTAAAAGTTTTGGTGCCTGTTTTTTTTTACTTTTTTCTAAAGTAATTAAAAGTTGCCCATTTTTTTCTAAAGTCAAATTGTTATCTTTTATAAAATCTTCTGATACAAATATTTCTCCACTATCTTGAATATAAGCATAAGAAGTGAAATATCCACTTATAACAAATTCCTTTTCACTTACTTTTCCATTTATATCACAAGGAATTTTTATTTTATCTCCTATTTTAGCATTTTCTTTATCTAAAAATTTTAATGATATTTTAGATATCATAATTTCATTTTCTTTAGTAGGGTAATCTCCTTCTATATCACTTATACAGGGACTAAGTTGTTTCTCCCAGTTTGTTTCATCTAAGTATTTAAGTGATATAGTAGTTTTACTTTTACTTAACTCTTTTGAACTTACAATACCTGCATTTATTTCCTTACCAATATTTTTAGCCACATCTAAATTCATAATTTCTTTAATCTGTTTATCTGTTGGATTTGGCAAAAAAGTACTTGCTGCTGTTCCTTGATTTCTTAAATTCATTGTTGCGTAGTTTTTTGCAAAACTCATTCCTAAGGTAAATACGGAAGATATCATAAAAGTAGTTAAAATAATTGCTACTACTACGAAAATATTTCTAGTCTTATTAGACTTAAGGGATGATTTTGTGATCTTCTTTATTATATTTTTATTATTATTTTCTATTTTCATTAATTATCACCTCTCGCCACCTTGCCATCTTCAATTCTTATAACTCTGTCAGCTAATTGTGCTATCTCTTCGTTGTGAGTTATCATTACCATTGTTTGATTGAATTTTTGACTAGTCATTTTAAGAAGACCGATTACATCCATTCCTGTTTTACTATCAAGATTTCCAGTAGGCTCATCGGCTAAAATTATAGCTGGTTTAGTCGCTAGTGCTCTCGCTATTGCCACACGTTGCTGTTGCCCCCCGGATAAGTTATTTGGCATATTTGTCAATTTATCACTTAATCCTAAAGTGCTTATTATTGAATCTACGTACTCTGTATCTATCTTTACACCATCTAATTCTATAGGAAGAACTATGTTTTCATAAACATTTAGTATTGGTACTAAATTGTAATTTTGAAAAATAAAGCCTATATTTCTTCTTCTAAAAATAGTTATTTCTTCATCATTCATTTCACTTAATTTTTTATTATTTATAATTACTTTTCCTTCAGTTAATCTATCTAAACCTCCTAGCATATTTAACAGTGTAGATTTTCCACTACCTGAGGTTCCAATTATAGCAACAAACTCTCCTTCATCTATATCAATATTTACATGATCTAATGCCCTTACTATATTGGGTTCCTGTCCATATATCTTAACTAAATTTATCCCTTTTAATATACTCATTTTATCCACCTCTTAATTTATTTTTATAATTATATATTAGTAAAAACTTCTGACAAACTTCTGACATACCTATAAACATTTAATTTATAGGTATGTCCACAATTGCTTTATAAATATTTATAGCTTCGTCTAATGATTTAGCTGGACCAGAAATTATATAATTGCCTTTATAAATGCAAATTTCATCTAAATCCTTTGAAAAACTAATTTCATAATCAGATATAAGCTCATCTTTTTCTTTTGTTAGTATTCCTTGCACAACTCCATCTTTTGTTACGCTAGAGGCTGTCACGTAATAATTTTTATCTCCTATACTTACAGTACCTTTTAATTCTTCGCTAAATTTCAAATATCTATATATAAAATGTGTGTCAGATAAAGTTCCATTAATTTTTATATCTACATGATTTACTACTGCATTACCTTCAACTAAAATAGCATTTTTAAAATATTTATCTATCTTAGTTACTTTTTTATGAGAATTGATGTATAAGTTAAAACAAATAAAAATTGAAATTAATATTAATATGACCACAATAATTTTGTTTTTAATTTTCATAGCTATTTACCTCCGTATAAATCTTCTACTTATATAATATCTTTTACTTCTGACAAACTTCTGACAGAAAAAAAGAGTTACTACACAAAATTTGTGTTGTAACTCCATCTATTAATTAAATAAAATTTTATCTTTCAATTTTTCAAAGAAACTATTGTTATAGTATCCCAACGTCCTTATATTATTGCCAAAACTAGCTAAAATATGAAGTTCACCACTACACAGACCTAACTTACTACTTATAGGTCCTTCTTTAACATCCATATATTGCACTTTTTCATATTTTATAATACTAATTTTTTTAGCAAAAATACCCCAGGACATAGCCATATTTTCATTACCCATATAAAGTCCACGAGTTATATAGATCATATAATAAAATAATACTAAAGTTAAAAATATTACAAAATCAATTCCCACTAATATTAATGGTGAAATACCTGTATTAAACTTATAAATACAATATAAAATCACAGAAGAAAATATTGTTCCAAGTATAACATCAATAATTTTTATTATATGATGATTTTTAGATTCTCTCTCCAAATTTAAGTATTCCTCTAAATTTAGCTCTGGAAGCAAAACTTTCATATTTTTTATGAAATCTTCTTTATTACTAGATAATAAAATTTGAGAGCCTTCAGAGTCATCATCTCCTACTCCAATAGTTACTATGTCACTTTGATACCTTTTGAATATCCTGGATATGTAAGATTGTTTAACATTTAAAGCATTAATCCTATTTATTGGCACAGCAAATTTTTTTATTTTTAATAAACCATAGCTTATGTAAAGTTTATCTCCTTCACGTTTAATTGAAAAATTATAATATTTAATTAAATCACCAAAGAAGAATTGAAATATGGAAAAACAGGAAGTAATTAATATTATTGCCAACGCAAAAAAGCCTTTGGTTCCATCAAATTTGATTGAAGCAAATGCCGCAAATCCTATCATTGCTAAGTTAAATATAAATCCAAATAATGATAAATTATAAAAGCAATGCTTTAATACATCATTTACAGAATAAACTATGTCATACTCTATGTTTTCATCATCAAAATATAGCTCACTTCTTTGTGCATCAATATTTGTATCATCTTCTCCACTTTGTAAATTTTTTAATTTTTCATTATTCATAATAGATAAAACTTTATTTTTAAAATCATAGGCATGTTTTTTGGAAAGTACGATTTCTATATCTGTTGAATTTGCTGTAGATAAACTATCAGTATCAATTTTTATTTTATAAGTTCCAATTATTCTTTCAAAAATATTTTGCTCTAAGTTTACATTGGATATATTTCTAATTCCAAATGTATTCTCCTTTGAATTAATTGTATTTCTTTGAATAACTATTGTATTTTCTTCTATGGCTATAAAAGTTTTAGCCCAAACCATAATATTGTAAATTAAAATTAGAATTAAGATACCCATAATAATTCCTAAAATCAATAGGTTTTCACCGCTAAATCCGTCCTTTACTATTTCCTGTAAATCATCTAAGTTTCTAAAAAATATAAAAAACAATGCTATAATAATTCCACATGTTTTTTCAAGAATAATACTCGGATGACACCTAAATTTTTCTTTACTCATAAATGTCACCTTCCTTATAATAAATTACCTTGCTTGTCTAATCTTGACTCTATAGCTACTTCATTTATTTTTTTCTTAAGAGTATCTGCTATAAATTCAGATTTTTCATCTTCCAAAAACCTAATTGTAACATCTCCACCAGCTGTAGTAACGATAACCTTTGACAGTTTAAACATTCTATCAATAGGTCCTTTTTCTATGGCAATTTTGTGAAGTCTTTCTATAGGAACTATATTTCTTTCTATAAATATAAACCCTTCTTTAACATCGATAGCATCTTCTGTTATAGAATACCTATATCTTTCATATCTTATCTTTGGTGATACTATTAAATACAAAAAATCTAATAAAACTAATCCTATCATTATGTTTACAACAATTTGTGGAAAATGATCCCCAAATATAAACCAAATCACAAATAAAATACTACTACTTATTAAAAATTGTACTAACGAGGCTACAAACATACAATTTATAGATGTTTTGCTTAACTTTTCATATTTCATTAAATTTCCCCCTTTCAAAATAAATTAAATATTGTAAAGTTATCAACTCATTTTTATTATATTATAGTTTACAAATAATTCCTATAAAGTTATAATTACAATTTGTTAAGGAAATATAAAAAAGCAGCTTATTAAATTAATAATAAACTGCTTTTAGTAATTATCCTAATATTAATTTTAAATGTTCTTGCAGGATATGTATACCTGTAGTGTTCTCTCCACCTCTTGGTATTATTATATCCGCATGTTTTTTAGAAGGCTCCACAAATTGCTCATGCATTGGTTTTACCGTATTAACATATTGTGATAATACTGACTCAACACTTCTTCCTCTTTCTTTTGTATCTCTCAGTATACGACGCATTAAACGCTCATCTGCGTCTGTATCAACAAATACCTTTATATCCATAAGATCTCTAAGTTCTGGATCTTCAAATATTAATATTCCTTCTACAATAATAACTTTTTTAGGGTGAGCAAGCACTGTTTCTTTAGCTCTAGTATGTTTAGTGTAATCATAAACAGGAACTTCTATTTCATTCCCTGCTTTTAAATTTTTTATGTCTTCTATCATTCTTTTTGTTTCAAAAGATGATGGATGATCGTAGTTTAAATTTTTTCTTTCTTCAAGAGTCTTATCATCATTTGCTTTGTAGTAACTATCATGACAAATTAGCTCTATATCATCCTTGAAAAACTCTTTAATATAATTTACTATAGTTGATTTTCCTGATGCAGTTCCTCCTGCTATACCAACAACACTCACTTGTTTCATATTATCTTCCACCTACTCATATATTTTTACACTTACTTTTACCCAGCCGTAAAAGTCCGTTAATTATCTATATCTGAAATATTTTATCATATTTTTATGGATAATTAACATGGGAAAAATAACCATATGATTTCAATTATACAAATAACCTCATCCTATTTATGTTATGTATCTTATAAATTATTATCAAACCATTTTAACATTTTAAGCTTATTCATGAATTAATAGTTATTATTCCAACTTATTATAACATAATCGCATATTTTTTTACCATTTTTTTACACATAAATAGATATATATATAATAATTTATAATATTAAAAAAACTACTGGAATTACTTATCCAGTAGTTTTTAAAATTAAAATTTGTCATTACTATAATGTACTTCTTCATAAGAAGGTAGTTTAAAATTTCCTTCTTTCTTTATTTTTTTACTTACTTTTTCATTTTCATCTTCTATTAAATCAGTTAATTCTTCTAAATTGCTTGCATGATTTACAAAGTTGTTTATATCAGTTTCATGGAGTTCTTTTCTACTTTGATTTACTTTTCGCATTTGTGCCTCCTTTTTCTTCTATAAAATATATATTTATTATAGATTTCCACACCCACATATTTTTATTACTAATAAAACTAAGAATTGATTTCCAAAATATAAAGTTTTTTATTTTTTTATAAAAATCCTTCAAATATAATTTTTTTTATCATTGAAGGATTTTTATAAATATAATAGAAATTATATCTATATCAAAATAAGAATCACAGCTCCCCCAAATAGCTGTGATAATACAATACATCTTTTTGAATTTCCCTAAAAAGAGTTGCTTTTAAAATGGTTAAATTTAACCATTTAACAACTCTTGTATATAAAGTAAAAAAGCTATCTTTTTTCAATGATTATCATATCATTCATCAAGATAGCTTTGTTTTTATATCTTCTTTTATAACCCGATTGGTGTCCATATTATTACCCTTTTATTATATCCCCATTTTTATTTAATATATTATCCACTAGTTTTTTATCTAAATCCCATATTGATACAGGGTTTTTAACATCATCTTTAAATTCTTGTAATACTTTATTCATCCAAATTACATCCATCCATTTATCGTGCTTATAAACTGAGTTTGGAAAGATACTCATTACTTTAAATCCATACTTTTCATGGAATTTTATGCTTTTTTCGTTTATTGATAATATACAAGCATACACATTGTAATACCCTTGTGTTTCTAATAATTCTAATAAACTTTCATATAGGGCAGATGCTAATTTTCTTCCATGATAATTCCCATCAGCATATACTGAAACTTCTGCATTCCATTTATATCCTTCTCTTTTAAATGGCTTTCCTGCATATGCATAAGCTACAACTACATCATCTATTTCACATACTAACCAGGGAAATTCTTTAGTTACTAAAGCAAATCTTTCTTCTAATTCCTCCATGGTTGGTACTCTATGCTCCGAGTTTACAACAATATCTTCTTGTTCAACATAAGGTCTATATATTTCTTGTATTCTCGCTAAATCTTTTACTGTTGCTAGGCGTATCTTCTTGCTCACTATCTTCCTCCTCATTATTGTTGTTGGCATAGTAAAATATAGTCCACAAGTAATTTTATAATACAATTGAAGGTTAATGCAATATTTATTTTATTTTTTTACTATGTTAAAATAATTTTTTTAAATTCTTCTAAGTTTTGAGTATAATTAAGGCTAAATATGTTATTATATTTAATTATGATATATATATTACAAACATAATAAGGAGATGAAAATTTGATAAAATTAGGACAGTATAACAAGCTTAAAGTTAAAAGAAAAGCTGAATTTGGATATTTTTTAGATGCTGAAACTGGACATACTAGCGATGATGTACTTCTTCACAATAGACTACTTAATAAAAATACAATTGAAGTTGGTGACGAAGTAGAAGTATTTATATACAAAGACTCTGAAGGAAGACTTTCTGCTACTATGGAATACCCAAAAGCACAGGTTGGAGAAATTGCTTATTTAAAAGTGGTAGCTCACACAAAAATAGGAAGTTTTGTAGATATTGGTCTTCCAAAAGATATCTTAGTACCTTTTAAAGCACAAAAATACGAAATGACTAAAGGTAATAGATATTTATTCTATATTTATGAAGATAAAACAGGTAGACTTGCTGCTACTACTGATATATTCCCTTACCTTTGTGTGGAACATTCATATAATGTTGGTGACAGTGTTGATGGTATAGTTTACGGATTCCAAACTAACAATTCTGCAACTATATGTGTAGACAATAAGTATGATGGAGTTATATTAAAAAACGAATACTTTACAGAACTTAATATAGGAGATAAGATAGAAAATCTTAAAGTTATTAAGATATACGAAGATGGAAGACTTGGACTTACTCCTAGAGGAGAGAGAAAAGTTGAGTTAGATATGTTAGAACTAGCTATAATTAACTATATGGAAGGAAATGACGGATTTATGAGATTTAATGATAAATCCTCTCCTGAAGAAATATCTACTGTATTTAATTCAAGTAAGAAAAACTTCAAAAGAGCTTTAGGTGTTCTTATGAAAAAGGGACTATTAATACAAAATGAAGAAGGAACTTTCCTAAAATAAACTTAACTTCGTTAAGTTTATAGCGCCAACGATATACCTTCGCTAACACTTCAGGTATCTCCGTTGCTTAAAATAAACAAATTCTACAAAAATAAAGTGAGGAGTAATAGCAATTCTATTACTCCTCTTTTAATTATCCATATTAATATCCCTTTTATTTTATTAAAAATTTATTATATATTGGCTAATATGTCTTCTTTATTCTTTAAGTGTCCAAGACCTATACTATCTAAAGTTAGCCCTTCTTTATAAAAATCTCTTCCTATTAATGTTCCACCTAGAACTATTATAGAATCAATATTAGGAGTAGGTACATTTAAAACTTTTCCTAAATCAGACCAAAGTACAAGACCTGTTGATATATCTTCTACCATATATCTCCCTTCCACACTTGCCGGACCTTTTATATGCTGAAAAACTGGACTTGTGTTAAAAAGTTCATGCAAAGGTTTGTCTTCATTTGCAAAGTAGCCTCTATTTATACGAGCTTGCTTAGTATCCTCTAACTGAATATTTAAAGCCTTTGCCACAGCTTCTCTTTCATTTTCTACTGCTTTAACTATGTTTACCGTATGCTCAGTTATACCTTCTTTGTATAGCCAAAATTCTCCCTTAGTGTAATCAATTCTCCCTGCATTTAATAAAGTTGGTCCTGGATGAACTAAAGGATTAGGATTTTCTAAATTCACTACAATTACATTATATGCTTTTACAAAACAATCATATATTTGAACACAAGCATTGAATACTTCATCTGTATTATATGATGGATAACCAGCTAAGTAAACTTTTCCTGCTTTTAAAGAAATATCTACTCTTCCTTCATTAACATATGCTCTTGTAGCATATGTTAATGAATTAGTTTCTCCAATTTTGAAGTCTTTTTCTATACCCATTTCTTTTGCTTTTTTTACAAATCTAACAGAAGCCATAGCTGGAGCTGAATTGATTAAAATTATCTGATCTTCTTTAACTACTGGTGCAAGTATTTCTGCAAAATATTCTATTCCCATTCCTGGTACTGTTATCATAATAATTTGACAATCCTTAATTGCTTTTTCTAAGTCATCAGTTATTAAATTAATTTTTTCTACTGATTTTTTACCTTTATATTCTATGGCTATTTCATTATTTCTTTTAATAAATTGCAAGTCTTTACAAAATCTTTTCGATTCAAATATATTTACTAAAAATCCTCTTTGAGTTAAATCTGCTGCTGCAGTAATTCCTCCATTTCCACCACCTAATATTGCTACTCTTTCTACTTTCATATAATATGATTTCCCCCTTCGTGTTTTGTTGTTATTTATAATACATAAAAATAATTTTATGAATATTGCATAATTTTTTGAAATTACTTTATAATATATAGTAATTCTACATAATTTAGGCAAGTTTTTGCCATGCATTGTACTTGTTACTTTATTCTTTTTTTAAAAAAGAAGTGCTATGTTTGTTATTCTCTTAGCACTTCTTTTTGCATTTTCTATTATTAAAATATTTGTAATTAAGGCTTACAAACTATTCATATTCCTTCTTTCTAGTTTTTTTACTATATAAAATCAAACTAAAAAATCTATTTTAATGAAAGTTCCATAACTGATCCTTTAATGAAGTTGGCACTTTGAATATTTTATAACAATCTCTTTTGTATATATTCATTCTTTTACTTTAATACATTTATTAATGATTTATTATTAATTTACGAAAAAATAACCTATTAAGATAATTTAATAGGTTATTTTACATAATAACTCATTTTTCAAAAAATTTCAATAACGTAAGTTATTAATATTTTTCAAACCATTTGGTCATATCTTCCATTGTTTTAATATCAATGGAATCATCAACAATAAAAAATATACTACTACTATTATTTCCTACAAAATCAATATAGTAACTGTCAACTTTAATATTATTTAAATAAAAATTGCAGGATTGATACCTACACCCATTGGAATAAACGTTATTATTCCCGTAGGGAGATACAAATATTTTTTCAATTGAAATAACATCGTCTAAATGATAATCCTCTAAGAAATGACCTGACTCAGACTGGTTTTTATCTAAGGAGTAATCTTTTATTGAATGCTGAATAAGATAAACTTTTGCACCTTCATTTACTATAGGCATATTTGCAAAGTAAATATATCCATCTTTTGTTTTTCCACAGTACCAACTTTCAGGAACTTTGGCAATTCCTATGTTGGGGATTTCTACCTCTTTATATCCATCATATCTATAGTGCTCATTTACAAAAAATAAGAATATTATAGATATTATCACCATAAAAATACCGCTCTTTTTCATTTCACTCGCCCCTTTACTTGTAATACTAAGTATATTTATACAAATTGAATAGATATCCTTTTTATTCATATCAAAATAAAGTGACTTTATCTCCTATATTTCATGAAATTTAAAAAGACTAAATCATTTGTTAATTTAGTCTCTTTAAATTTCATATATTATTTTAATTTAAATTCATATTCTTTTACACCATCTACTGAATTAGTAACATTTGTATATCCATTTTTATCTAATATTTGTGATGCTTCAGAGCTTTTAGTTCCTGTATTGCAGTATAATAATACTTCTTGGTCTTTATTTTTTAATTCTTTTTTAGCTTTTGCTTCAAATTCATCCATTGGTATATTAACTGCATTTTCTACTGAGCTTTTTTCAAAATCTTTAGCATCTCTAAGATCTAATATAACAGCTTTTTTATCTTCTGCTGCTAATTTCTCAAATTCACTTCCAGTTACATTAGTATATTTAACTGTATCATAATCATATTCTTCCATTCCATCTTCAGCATTGTATACTTTAGTGAATCCTTTATCAACTAACATTTGTCCTGCTTCTCCACTTTTCTTTCCCGAATTACATATTAACACTATTGTTTGATCTTTATATCCATCTAACTCACTTATTTTCCCCTCAAAATCATCAAATGGTATGTTTATTGCATTAGCTAAATGTCCTTTTTTGTATGCATCTGCACCTCTTACGTCTATTACCAATGTTTCTTTAGTTTCCTTTACTAGCTCTAGTGTTTTTGCTGAGTCTACTTTATTATATGTTTTTTCGCTCTCCTTTGAAGAACACCCTATTGCAGAGCTTAATGTCACAACTAATAACATCCCCAATGATAAAACTTTAAATTTTTTGTTTAATTTCACGATTACCCCTCCAACTAAATTCCATATTATAGTTTCTTATAATGTACTTTAATGATTAAATTTCTCAATACATTTCATTATAACAAACTCTACTTGTTTAGGTAAATTAATATATGAATAATCAATAATTTATAAATATATATAAATTTTATCTATAAATCATAATACTTATATTTTGTATTCTTTTATTTTTAGTTTTACATTTTTACAAGTAAATAAAGTACTCATAATAGCAAAATCATCTGCATACTTTGAAACTTCTTTAACATTTTCAGGTAATATACCCCCTAGTCCAACAATCTTAATATTAGTGATTTTTTTTCCTTCTTTTAAAAGATTTATTCCCTTAGGTTTTAAATTTTCCTTACACTTAGTTTCGTATATATGGGATAAGATTATATAGTCTACTTTTATATTTTTTTCTTTAATAATTTCTTCTACTATATCAATCTCACTTGTACTGTGAAGAGACAATCCTAAAAGTTTCTTATCTTCAAAAACAAATTCGTCCTTAACAAGTTGTCTAAATCTTTTAAAGGACAAATGAATCCCACTGAAATTAAGGTTTTTGTATAAGTTTATATTATTGTTAATGATTAAATTAAACTCATTATGTAAGTAACTTATTTTACTTACAATCTTATTGTACAAGTTAGTTAACTCTTCATCACTCATATCTTTTTCTCTTAAAATAATATTTTCTACTCCGCTACTTACAACATCTTCAATAACTGATAGGTAATGATATTCATCACATAAATGTCTATTTGTTATCAAATACATTAAAATCTCACCCAATCCTTAAATACATATTGATATCCAATTGATTTCAACATACTAGCTACATCTTCTATGCTATTATCATCATTAGTTTTAAATTGTGCTGTATTTTCTTCTCCTTGAGAATGTCCACCAACATCTGTTGATACTGCTGCACTTAATTTTGTAACACCAAGAGGCATTAAGTTTTTTCTCATATCTAAACTTTCTCTACTTGAAACATTTAAGGCTGCATGAGGATCAAATAACCTCATAACAGTTAAAATTTGAAACTCTGAAGCATCATCCACATCTACTATGTCTCTAAAACTTCCTTTAAAAGGTCTTATTCTAGGAGCTGAGTATGATAATTCTATATGAGGATATTTGGTTTTTAAATACGCTCCATGTAAAATCGAGAAAAATGCATCTTTTCTAAAGTCACTTAGACCAAGCAATGCTCCTATGGATAATGATCTCATTCCAGCCATAGCTCCTCTTTCTGGTGCATCCAATCTAAATCTATAATCAGCTTTTGGACCTTTTATATGTACCCTTTTGTAAACTTCCTCATCATAAGTTTCTTGATATATGGTTAATGAATCAGCTCCCTTATAAACTAAATGTGTATATCCTTCCACATCCATAGGATAAACTTCTATAGCTATTGATGGAAATTTTTTTGATAAAATTCCCACTGCTTCTCCTATATATTCAATACTTGATTTTGTTTCACTTTCTCCAGTCAAAACAATAATATGTTTAAAACCTTTAGTAGCAACTGCTTCTCCTTCTTTTTCTATTTCATCTAAAGATAGTTTTTTTCTCTTTATTCCACTATGACAGTTATAACCACAATAAACACAGTGATTTTCACAGTAATTTGCAATATAAATAGGAGTATATAAAGTGGCAGTTTTACCACAATATTGTAAAGCTAATTTGCTAGCCTTTTGAGCCATCTCCTCTAGATGTTTTCTTGCTGTAGGTGAAAGTAAATTAAGTAAATCTTTGTGATTTAATTTATCCTTCGATAAACTTCTAAGTATATCATTATCACTTACTTGCTCAAAATATCTATCAAAGTCAAAATCTTTATATTTTTTTATTACATCATAAAAACTCATTTTATATACCTCCTATAAGTTTCCTAAAAAACCAGTAAGAGGAGAAGATGAATTGGCAAATTCTGATACAGCTCCAGTTTTTGCAAGGAATGCTGAACGTCCACCTTCTACTGCCATTTTAAATGCTCTTCCCATACCTATAGGATCACCTGCTGATGATATGGCTGTATTTACTAAAACTGCTGCAGCTCCCATTTCCATAGCTTCCATAGCTTGAGAAGGCTTACCTATTCCTGCATCAACGATAATAGGAATGTCTAATTCTTCTATCATTATTCTTATCATTTCTTTCATTTTAAGACCTCTATTTGAACCAATTGGTGCACCTAATGGCATAACTGCAGCAGCCCCTGCTTCTATTAATCTTCTCCCTGCATATAAATCTGGACTCATATAAGGAAGTACTACAAATCCTTCATCAGCAAGAATTTTAGTTGCTTTTATTGTTTCTTCATTGTCTGGCAATAAATATCTAGTGTCTGATATTACCTCTATTTTTATAAAATCTCCACATCCCATTTTGCGAGATATTCTTGCTATTCTCACAGCTTCTTCAGCTGTTGTGGCTCCTGATGTGTTTGGAAGAATTGTCATATTTTTAGGTACATATGTAAGAATATTTTCATTGGAATTATCTAAATCTACTCTTCTTAGTGCCATAGTTATTATTTCACTACCACTTTCTTCTATCACTTTTGGAAGTATTTCATTTGATCCGTATTTGCCTGTCCCAATTAAAAGTCTGCTATCAAACTCATGTCCACCTAATATTAATTTATCCATTAATCTATCCCCCTAAATATAATCTATAAGTATTTTACTTGCCAAATTTGCCATGTGATTGGCACATATAGCTACACGAGGTGCCATTAACCCGTCACCTTCTTTTGCTTCATGTACAAAATCACCACATATATAAAACTTTTCTCTTATTTTCTTAGTTACAATAAGATTTGAGTCATAATATCCTGCCATGCCAGACGATGCTATTAAGTATTTTTCTCTCATATGAAGTAAAATAAAATTACTTATTTCAGCTTTACAATTTGGATCATCAAAAGCTTCAATTATTATATCTGCTTCATGTAAAAAATTCATATTTTCTCTAGTAATATAAGAATTATGTATTTCAACATCTATGAAAGGATTAATTTTACCTAACTGCTCTTTCATAGCTTTTGTTTTATGTTTTCCAATATCATCAATGAAATATTGTTGTCTATTTAAATTTGAAGGTTCTACAACATCGTAATCAACCAAAATCAACTTACCTACGCCTATTCTTGATAGCGAGATAGCTATGTTAGAACCTAATCCACCCAAGCCCAAAATAGCTACCTTTCCTGCTTTTAATTTTTTATGTACTTTTGGTGTATGCCTTGCAATCATAAGACTTTCTAATTCATTTATAGAGGGTTTCTTTCCTTTTTCTATTAAGGTTACTCTATCATTTTCTTTTAATATTTCATCTTTTTTAGTAGGAAATCCATTCAAAACTATAACATCACTACACTTATTAAAAATATCTTTAATTTTAAAAATACTTATATTCTCTTCAACTTGTCTCTCTATTTCATTAACAAATATTTTCAAATCAACCACCACCAATAAAGCTAATAATTTCTATTACATCATGTTCTTTTAATACATAGTTTTCATATTGATCATTTTCTAAAATTTCTAAATTTATTTCTACGACAACTCTATCTTTATTTAAGTTGTAATCATTTAATAAATTTAATAAAGTTTTATTATTTTGGAATTCTACTACTTTTCCATTAACCTTCATCGTTACACCTCCTCACATTTTTATTTCAATAAAAAATTCGCTTCGCTCATGTCGCCAACGACCTTGAGAAACAGGTCCGTTGCTCCATTAAGCAGTTGGAAACTATAAGTTATCTACAAACCAGATAACATATAGTTTCCTTACAATTAAAAAAAAGCCTTACCCGTAGGTAAAGCTTGTAGTAATCACATATCATATGTAAAGATTCACATATTTCATCATATAACACTCTACTCTTTCCTACGCTGGTATTATCCAGATCAGGTATAAGGGTTAATGTTTCCATCTCTCAGCCTTTTAGGGCACCCCTAGGTAAAACTTTTTAGTTTATTTTAATTGTAGTACTTATATTTCATTTTTTCAAATCAAAATATTTTTATGCTTATATTAATTACATTTCTATTCTTGCCACACCAGTTTTTATAGCAGCTTCTCTTACTGCTTTTGCCACATTTTCTACTACATTTTTATTGAAAGCATCTGGAAGTACATAATCTAGTGTTAACTCTTCATCCTTAACTACATTTGCTATTGCATAAGCTGCCGCAACTTTCATTTCTTCATTTATTTCTTTTGCTCTAACGTCTAAAGCTCCTCTAAAAATTCCAGGAAAAGCAAGCACATTGTTAACTTGGTTAGGGAAGTCTGAACGGCCTGTACCCACTATAAATGCCCCTCCTGCTTTAGCTTCATCTGGGAAAATTTCGGGAGTTGGGTTTGCCATGGCAAATACTATTGGTTTGTCTGCCATAGTTTCTACCATTTCTTTTGTTACCATTTTGGGTGCAGAAACCCCTATAAATACATCTTTATTTTTTATTATATCTGCTAACGTTCCTACTTCATTATTTTTATTAGTTAATGTTAGCATTTCTTTTTGTGCCCAGTTAATGTTTTTAGAATTTTCATGAATCGCACCATTTATATCACATAAAACTATATTTTTTACATTTAAATTAAGTAACATCTTAGCTATAGCCATACCTGCTGATCCTGCACCGTTTATAACTATTTCCAAGTCTTCAATTTTCTTTCCTGCTAATTTAACTGCATTTAAAATTCCTGCAGAAACAATTATTGCTGTACCATGTTGATCATCATGGAATACTGGAATATCTAATTCTTCTTTTAATCTATTTTCTATTTCTATACATCTAGGAGAATTTATATCCTCTAAATTAATTCCGCCAAATACAGGTTCTAATAATTTTACTGTTTTTACTATATCATCAATATCCATAGTGTTTATACATATTGGGAAAGCATCTACTTTACCAAATTCTTTAAATAATATTGATTTACCTTCCATTACAGGAATTGAAGCAGCGGCACCTATATTTCCAAGACCTAAAACTGCAGTTCCATCACTAACTACTGCTACCATATTACTCTTACAAGTATATTTATAAACATCTTCTGGATTTTCTTTTATTTTTAAACAAGGCTCTGCAACACCTGGAGTATATGCAGTAGATAAATCATCTTTGCATTTTACTTCAACTTTACTTTGTATGCTAACCTTTCCTCCATGATTTTCGTGCATTTCTAATGCTAATTGTGCAAAATTCTTATTACTCATTTTACTTCTCCTTTATAACATTTGACAAATTATTAGTTATTAAATTTATTCTGATTCTTTTGCAAACATCGCTCTTCCTTTTTCATATATATTGTTACCATAAGAGTCTATAGCAACAATTAATTGTAAATCTTCAACTTCCAATCTTCTCACTGCTTCTGGTCCTAAATCTTCATAAGCTATTACTTCACATTTTTTTATAGCATGAGAAATATATGCTCCTGCTCCACCAATGGCAGCTAAATATACAGCCTTATTTTTTATCATAGAACTTACTACTTCTTCACTTCTTTTACCTTTACCTATCATAACTTTTAGTCCTAACTCCAATAAAGGCACTGTTAAGTCATCCATTCTATAACTTGTAGTTGGTCCAGCCGAGCCAATTATTTGACCCTCTTTGCTAGGTGATGGTCCCACATAATAAATTCCAGCTCCATTTACATCAAATGGTAGCTCTTCTTTATTATGTATTGAGTTTATCATTCTTTTGTGGGCTGCATCTCTTCCAGTATAAATTACACCACTAATTTTAACAACATCTCCACAAACTAATTTTTCTATATCTTCCCTTTTAAAAGGTGATTTTAACTCTATCATATTTTCCCTCCTATATAATCACTTGCTTATGTCTAGCAGAGTGACAATTTATATTAACTACAACAGGAAGCCCTGCTATATGTGTTGGGAAAGTTTCAATATTAACAGCAAGAGCCGTAGTATTTCCTCCAAGACCTTGAGGACCTATTCCTAAATCATTGATTTTTTTAATCATTTCTTTTTCTAAATCTGCTATCATTTCATCTTCACTATGAGTTCCAATATCTCTAAATAAAGCTTTTTTAGCAATTTGAGCGCATTTATCTACTGTACCGCCAATACCTACTCCTACAACTATTGGTGGACATGGATTTGGTCCCGCTTCACTTACAGTTTTCACTATAAATTCTTTAACTCCCTCAATTCCATCAGAAGGTTTTAACATTTTTAATTGACTCATATTTTCGCTACCAAAACCTTTTGGTGCATATTGAATTTTTATTTTATCTCCCTTTACCATTTCATAGTGAATTATGGCAGGAGTATTGTCCTTTGTATTTATTCTAGTTATAGGACTTACTACAGATTTTCTAAGATATCCTTTTGTATAACCTTCACTTACACCTTTATTAATAGCATCTGTTAAGGTATCTCCTTTTATCATAACTTCTTGGCCAATTTCAACAAAAAATACTGCCATTCCTGTATCTTGGCAAAGAGGTATATGTGTTTCTTTAGCTATTTGAGCATTCTCTATTAAAATATTTAGTATATCTTTTCCTAGATCACTTTTTTCTTTTTCTAAATTTTCCTTAAAGGATTTTATTACGTCATCCCCAAGGTATATATTTCCTTCTATACAAAGTTTCTTAACCTCTTTAGTTATTACTTTTGAATCAATTTCCCTCAAGCGAACATACCTCCCAAACAATCTTGTAATTATTCGTGTTTATATTTTAACTGTACCACTTTTTTTTAATATAAACAATATTTTGAAGTATAATTTTAATGGTAATTATGTTTATATATAAATTGTATCAGTTATAAAAAAATATATCACAACTTTTAAAAAGGATTTTCAATACTCTATATAGAATAATTATATATGTCAGTCCTATGCTTTTTTAGGATTCATTATAAAACTTGAGGAGTGAAATATATGAGTGTTGCAACAGTAGATTTTTGGGTTAAATCATTTGATAATACTTATTTAAAATGCACAAAAGACTTAGTAAATAGTCCTAAAGCTACTATCTTAATCCTACATGGATTAGCAGAGCACTATAGAAGATATGATTATATCGCTAGAAAATTTGTTTCAGATAATTTTAATGTATATAGATATGACCACAGAGGGCACGGAGATTCAGACGGAAAAAGAGGATATGTTGATGATGCCCATACCTTTGCAAAAGATCTGAAAATTGTTATTGATTTAGTTAAAGAAGAAAACCCAAATCTTCCTTTATTTATTTTAGGTCAAGGCATGGGAGGACAACTAATGAGTATTCTTGGTGGCCAATATGATAACCTGGCAGATGGCATGATATTTTGTAGCCCTTTAATTTGTGATTATGGTAATTATACAAAATGTAGTTCTGATGAATATGATAGTGATTTTGACTTTGTTTCTGTTGGAAGTATTCATAATCTAAGCCATGATTACGATTTTATTCAATCTTATGATGAAGATGAATTAGTTTTAAAACAAGTTACTGTAGGTCTTTATAATGCTTTGAAAAAAAGTAGTTCAAATATTATTGAATATTTATATAAATTTAAATATCCTTGTTTAATACTTCATGGCTCAATGGATGCAGTCACAGATTGTGAAGATAGTAGATTTTTATTTAATAATATAATTTCTAAAGATAAGGAAATTAGAATTTTGAATGGTTTGTATCATAAGCTTTTGGATGAATTAATAAAAGATGATATAATTGCTGAAATAAGTAGATGGATAGAAAGTAGAATATAGTTTATTTAGGATGATTAGGAGAGCTAAAATTGTTTAACTCTCCTTTTTAATTAAATAATATATTTAATTTCAGCATCTGGGAATATTTCTTTTATGTTTTCTGCGAAAAAGTCTTTCATATGAGCTAAATTTTCTTTTGGATAAACAAACTTTCCATAACCAAATTGGCCATATTTATAAGTTCTGTGGTCATCTTCCATTGGTAAGGTATTATCTGGAAATACTTCATTTATAATATTTTTTGCTCTTGTTGTATATCTGTGAGATATTACTTCAAAAGTAATTGGATGACTTAAATTATTAGGTATTTTTTCACTTAAATATACTAATAAGTTTCTATAATCTTCTTCCCAGTTTTCATACATAAACACAGGAGCTATAATGTAGCCTACAGGATAGCCTGATTTCATCATTTTTACGCTAGCTTCAATTCTTTTTTCTCTACTACCTGTTCTTTTCTCATAATCTTCTATAACTTTCCTTGTATTAATAGTAAATCTTGCTTCTGTTTTTCCTCCATGTTCAATATCCAATAAAGTGTCAACATCATCAAACTTTGTTACAAATCTAAATCTTCCATATTCACTTTTTGCAAAAAATTCAATTGCTTTTTTTAGACAATGTGTATAAGGCTCAACAGGTATAGGGTCAGATGTTGCTGATCCTTCAAATATGGTAATTTCAGGCTTTCTTTCATCCATATACTCATTTGCTCTATCTAAAATATCATCAATGTTTGCATTGACTTTTATAAAAGGTTTGTCACCTAAGTTTGTGTTCAAATAGCAGTATTGACAATTACCCACACAACCACTAAATAAAGGTAGCTGCCAATGAGCAGAAGGTTTACAGCTTTGAAATTTATAGCCTTTTTTAACTCCTACAACTAAAGTGTTTTTTCCTTCTTTGTAAAAATCTCTAATATTGTCTCCTGGTATATGTTCCTTAACTTTATTATTAGTTAAATTAATTATTTCTGTTTTTTCTTTATTTTTAAATTCTTCATAAATATTTTTCCCTACTTCATAGTTTAGGGCACCCTTTTCAAATATAATTCTTTGCGGAACAAACATTGCTTCACCTTCCTTTGATTATATTTTTCCAAATTAATATTTAAAAATTCAAGGACAAATCGAAAATATATGTTATAATTTCAATAAAAATAATGTTTAAGGGGTTTATTATGTCTGAAAGTATTAATGAAAAAAATTTAAAAGAACAAGAAAAACTAAAAAAATTCAAAAAAATTAAAGAAGAAATGATAAAAAATGGATATAAAGAGAATTCAGGCACAATTACTGTTGCCAAAGCTAACATTTATGCACTACTAACAGCCGGACCAATAGCTCTTATTTGTTTTATCATTTATATAAGAAAATGGGGAAGTATTGTTTTAGAGTTTACTCCAGCTACTACTTTATTATTTTTTATTTCAATAATTGCATGTATTGTTATCCATGAATTTTTACACGGAATCACATGGAGTTTATTCTGTAAGGAAGGATTTAAAAGTATAAGTTTTGGTGTTATGTGGAAGTCATTAACTCCTTATTGTCACTGCAAAGAACCACTTAACTTTAAAGCTTATTTAACTGGAGGGCTTATGCCTTTGCTTATTTTAGGCATTTTACTATTTATAGTTTCTTTCTTCACTGGTAATCATTTATTAATGAATTTAAGTATGCTCAATATTTTATGCGCAGGCGGGGATACTACTATTGCTCTATTATTATGTAAATATAAAGATGCGCTTTTTATAGATCATCCTACAGACTGCGGTTTTATTGCATTCACAAAATAATAATACAAAATTTCAATAAGAAACAGATACAAATTCGAAACTTGTACCTGTTTTTATTTATTTTATTTCATCAATCATAGATTTAAAATCTGTTGAGTTGTACATAAACATAACTATGTCTGCATCACTATCTTCAATTATTTCCTTTATAGATAAATCTAATTTTTCCGTATATCTAGGATCAACTAGTTGTACTTCTGAAAACATATCTGCAAACAGCCAGGAAGTAGGAGCTTGATAAGAGTCCCTTATTATTAGTATTTTTTTATCACTTAAAGCATCCTTATTTTTTATTTTCAAAATATTACAAGCATTACCAAACATGTAAGCTCCACCATATAATATTTCATCTTCATGTATTCTTGTGGCTACAAAATCTTCTTCTTTTCCTTTAGTTTCTTTTTTTCCATCATATTTAAAATATTCATATTCATGTTTATTTTTTGAGTGAATATAAGGTATATCTTCATCTTCTTTTACTAAATTATTTAAATTTAAATTGTAACTTCCTAGAAAATATCCTTTTTTCAAATCTGTTTTAGTATAATCATTCCAATTTATATTTTTAATACCTTCTGTTTTTTTTATTTTTTCCATAATACTTTTAAAACCTTCATATGCCCCTACGCCATTCCAGTGATGATCAGTCTTAAAATATAATTTTTCTCTTTCTTTCTCATTAAATTTACTTAAAAAATCTTCATCTATATCAATAAAATCTATTTTATCTTTATCTAAATAGCTTTTAAATTTATTTTTATTTTCAGTTGCGTTATTTAATCCTTTTGTAAATTTAGGGTACAAATGAGTTAACATACTTTCTTTATGTGGTGCTGATGCATAATAAACTCTTTTGTTAGACTTTAATGCTGCCTGAGAAAGTTCATTTATTTTTTCAGCTGAACCTTTTAACTCTTCTTCTGATAATGAATCTATTGGTGTTGGCATAACCCAATTATTTTCAAGCACATAGTAGTTTTTAATTTTATCTTTACCAAGCATTAATTCTACTTTATTATAAAGCTGTGACAACTCCTCTCTAAAAGGAAATTGATCCGAAAAATAGTCTTCAAATTTTTTAGTAAAGTCTTCTTTTTGCACATCTTCCACTGAGGGTATTTGTGCTAATGCTCTATTTTCAGATGCGCTTATCTCTTTGTCTTTACTTATTGTATGAATAAATAATGTAGCTATTATTGCAATTAAAAATGGCATAGCTATATATTTAGCTTTTTTATTATTCATTATTGTCTCCTCCTCTTAGAACCTAAAATATAAAAATGGATTATATGTTGAATTTATTAAAATCACAACAACCATAAACATAATTGACATTAGTGAAATTGAGTGAAGTGCATAAGCAAATCTATTATCAATCAACTTATTATTTATTAACTCAATTTTACACTTAATTTTGGATAGAATTGGTGTAGCAAAAATAATTGCTAAAGTCACAATATATCCTGATTCATTTATGTAGTTAATAAATGAAATATTACAAATAGAATTTGCTCCCAGTCCTAGTAAAACTTTTATATATTCATATGCTTGTACAATATTTTCTGCTCTAAAAAATACCCATCCTATCATTACTAATAATATTAAATAAATATGTCTACAAAACTTTGGTACCTTATCTAAATATTTTTGTAAGAAGGCTTTTTCTAGTGCAATCAAAACACCATAATATAATCCCCATGTTACAAAAGTCCAGTTAGCTCCATGCCATATCCCTGTTAATGACCAAACTATAAATAAATTTCTATACTGCTTAATAGGAGAAACTCTATTTCCACCTAAGGGAATGTAAACATAATCTCTAAACCAGCTTCCTAAAGATATATGCCACCTTCTCCAAAATTCTGATACACTTTGAGAAATATATGGATAATTGAAGTTTTCTAAAAAATCAAAACCAAACATTTTTCCAAGGCCTATAGCCATGTCGCTATATCCACTAAAGTCAAAATAAATCTGCAGAGTGTAGCATATTATTCCCAGCCAACCTTCCATAGTAGATAAATCTGACATATTAGTAGCAAATACACTATCAGCAACCAAACCTAGATTATTTGAGAAAATAACTTTTTTCCCAAGACCTATAACAAATCTATTTATCCCCACGGAGAATTTATTTATTGTATGAACTCTACTATTTATTTGCTCGTCCACTGTTTCATATCTAACAATTGGACCTGCCACAAGTTGTGGAAACAAACTTATATACAATGCTAAATTATATACATTCCTCTGAAGCCTCTTATTATTTCTGTAAACGTCAATTACATAGCTCATTGTTTGGAAAGTGAAAAATGATATACCAAGAGGCAAAGGTATTGTAGGAATACTAATGTTAATATGTAATAAACTATTAATATTGTCTATTAAAAAATTGCTATATTTAAATACTCCTAATAGTGAAATATTAAAAATTACAGCTATTATAAGCCACAACTTTTTCTTCTTTATATCCTCTGAAGATACTTTGATCCCAAATATATAATTGCAAATAATGGATGCAATCATTAAAAATACATATTTAGGTTCTCCCCATGCATAAAAGAACAAGCTAGCCAATAGTAATACCACATTTTTTAGTTTTTCATTGGATAAATAATAAAAAATAAGCACTATAGGTAAAAATAAAAATAAAAAAATCAAACTGCTAAAAACCATAATTATTTCCAATTCTAAATCTTAGAATTGTTTCCCCTCCATCTATTAATTTTCTTCTATATAAATATAACTGAAAAATTCATTAAAATATCATATTTAGAAGTATTGTGCATTCTTTGTAATAAAGATTTAATAAAATGTAATTTTTGTTATAAATTTGTTATAAAGATTAATTTTTACAATTTAAAAAGCTATGAAATTGATTTTTACTTCAACTTCATAGCTTTTATGAAAATTATAAGATTTAACAATCTAAGTCATTTAATTTCCCGTCTATTATTGATATAATTCTGTCTGCTTTTTTTGCAATTTCATTATTATGAGTTATCATTATTAACGTTTGATTGTATTTTTTTATGGATTTTTTAAGTAAATCCATAACTTCTTCTGTAGTTTTGCTGTCTAAATTTCCTGTAGGTTCATCTGCTAAAATAATACTGGGTTTAGCTGCAAGTGCACGAGCTATAGCAACACGTTGCTGCTGACCTCCCGATAATTGATTTGGCAAATGATTTTTTCTCTCTTCTATTCCAAGCAATTTCATAAGATCTTCTATATAATCTTTATCTATTTTTTGTTTATCAAGTTTCAGTGGTAGTTCTATATTTTCTTTAACATTAAGAACTGGTATTAAATTATATTGTTGAAATACAAATCCAACTTTTTCTCTTCTATATTTAGCTAGTTCACCGTCAGATAAACAGCATATATCTTTATTATCAACTTTTATAGTTCCATTACTTGGTCGCTCAAGTCCTCCTATTAAGTGAAGAAAGGTACTTTTACCACTTCCACTTGGTCCTACTATTGCAACAAATTCACCCTTATTTACTTTTAAATTAACGTCCTTAAGTGCATCTACTTTTGTCTGTTTTTTCCCATATATTTTACCTAAATTAATAGTCTCTAATATTACCATAATAATCCCTCTATTCTATAATATTTATAGTTTCTACTATGCTACTTTCTTTTATCTTTCTAGCTGGTAGATAAGTTGCTAATAACCCAACTAATATATTTACAATTACTATTAGAATGTATAATTTATAATTTATAACAAAATCCATCCCATAATCTACAAAACCATAAGTTTCATACATCCTCGTTTGTAAAATAATCCCACCTACTACAACTATTACACTTGAAATTATTCCATAGAATAACCCTTCGTAGGTTATCATTTTCTTAAAGTCTTTTTCACTTATTCCTATTGCTCTAAGCATTCCAAACTCACTTGTTCTCGAAGTTAAATTGTAACTCACATTATTTATTATATTAAATATACTTATTGCAAATAAAATTGCCACAATTCCATAACTATATAGTTTATCTTGCTTTAAACTTCTATCATCAGCTGCTTTGTCCTGAACCATATCCGTTGTAATTGTTCCAGGAACTTTACTTCCTATTTCCCCAAGCTTTTTATTTATAGCATCATGATCCTCACCTTTTTTCGCATTTGCATAAACTACATCATAGTTATTTTCACCAAATAGCTTTTCTAAATAATTACTACTTGTAATAACATCTATTCCATCATCACCACTATACATACTATCATCTGCAAAAGGATAATTAACTATGGCTCCTACTTTAAATTCATGTTCTTCATACTCAAGATTGTCTTTTGCCTTCCAGTAAGATTCCACATTATCTATTTTCCCTTTTGGATATTTTATGGTTACAGTGTCTCCAACTTTTATATTAGCTAGAGGTTTTCCTCCACCAACAACTACATTCTTCGTCCCATAAAAAGTGTCAACAATATAAGGCATGTAAATAACTGCTAAATTTTCTTTTTTCATTTTTTCTATGTCAATCTTGCCGCTTACCACATATTTATCCAGTGATTTTAACATTTCATCATTAAAACCTTTCAACTTTTGCTTTAATAAATACTTATCACTTTTTTTATCCTTAAATAATAAACCATTTAAAACACTTCCTGTATACCCACCATTATTTAATTGTTCAATAAATTCCATATCTAATATGTCTTTTTTATCTAATACCATTCTAGACTGTAGTATTCTAGCTGTTTTCACTTCACTTATTCCATCTATATTTTTTATTTCATTTATTTCTTTATCAGTAAGTCCATTTTCCTCATCAGTTGATCCATTAACTGTTAATACAAAATCTCCATTCATATACATCTGTCTTTGCTGATCTTCATACATAGCTTCAGAGCGAGAATATGCATAATCATTCTTTATTACAAGTATGCCACCTATACTCATTGATAGCATAATAAGTATGAATGCTTTTTTATTCCTAAATATATTTTTTATAGAAATTGTCTTCGTTGCAGATATCTTATTACTTAATCCACCTATAATAAAATTACTTTTCTTTATCTTTTTGTCTCCTCCAAAATTTTTCTTTATGGCTTCTATAGGTGATATTTTCCTTATCTTCATATATGTTAATAGACTTATTACAAAGATCATAATTATAGTACATGCTATGGATATTAATATTATATTAGTTGGTATTACAAAAGGAGTTGACTTTATATTTCCTTCATATTGTATATTCCCACCTGTTTTATTAAATATCTGTGCACCGCCCATACCAAGTAGTATCCCTATAGGTAATGATATTAGCGCTATTAATAATAGCTCATATAACATAAGTTTAAATACTCTAAAATTAGTAGCCCCTACAGCCCTTAACATTCCATAATCTCTAATTCGTTGATAAACAGATATTGAAAAAATACTATAAATTACAAGTCCTGCAAATGCACTCATAGTTATGGCTGTATTTCTACTTTCACTATCTATACCACCATTTTCTTCTACGGTTCCAACTAGTGTAGAATTTACACCTACTTGATTATCTAAATTAAGATTGGCTTTTTTAGCTATAGCTTCTATATTATTGCTAATTGGACTACCTTCATTAAACTCCACATTAGCTATAAAATTATTAATCTTATTCTCATCAAGATGCAAAAACATCTCACATCTTCCAACACTCTTATCTTTATATCTATCCTTAAGTATTCCTACAACCTTAAACTTTCCTGGCTTATCTTTGTCATAAAGCTTAAAAGTTAATTCTTGTCCAACTGCCTCTTCCAGTCCCATACTGTTTAATATCCAACCTTCTAAAACAACCTCATTTTTTCCTTCTGGCAATCTACCTTTTACAATTTCTGATTCATCATTTAGAAAATTATTGTCAGCATAAAGTATGTTAATAGGTAGCTTTTCTCCTTTATCTGTAGATGCATAGTAAGAATTTAATCCTATATTCTTTATATCCTTGCCTTCCTTAACAACCTTCAGTTGATTCTTGTCTATGTCTTTATAGGCTACATGATAAGTTCCTGTTTCTCTTTTTATCCTTTCTAAGCCAGCTTCTTGTGCACTTTTTGACAATGTCCCTACCCCTACTATAAGTGCTGTTCCTAAGATTATACTAAGCATTATGGCTATAGATCTTGATTTAAAACTTTTTATATATTTGATTACTATACTGAAATCTTCCCTCATTTGTTTTACTCCCTTCCATATGAATAAATTCTTTGTTTGAATAAGTTCATTATATCTGTGATAAATATTTCTATCAAATCAAGCTTATTCAATTTTTTTATGGTTATTTGTCCGTTTCCATAGATATAATTACAAATTTTCAGCTCATTTATGTAAATTTCAACTTTTTACATATTTTTTTATAAATGATATACTCCTATTATAAATGAATGACTAAGGAGTTAAATATGTACAATATATTTATATTTACAATGGGTATTTTAGTAGTTTTTGTGGGTAATAATCTATTTTTTTATAGATATGATTTTTATAAAAATATGAGTTTTGGAAAAAGAAATATTTTTAGTTTATGTATATCTTCAATATTATTTTTAATAACTTATAAGATATTTACTTTTACTTTATATAAATTAAATGATAGTTTATTGACAAAAGGTATTTTTATATCAGTATTAGCCTTTATAGTAATGATTTTTTCTTTATATCTAGGCTATAAATTTTCAAAAGAATTGAGTAAGAAGTATGAATACAAATGTGAATTAAATAAGTTAAACAACAAAATAGAGCATAAAGACAGTATTATATCCAAACTTAGAAGTCAGAAACATGATTATCTTAAACATTTGCAAGTAGTATATTCTCTCCTTAATAACAATTTAAATAAGGATGCGAAAGACTATATAACAAATATATCTAATAGTTTTAGATCTAAAACTTCTAGATACGGCAAAGTATCTTATTTAGATGCTATTGCTTCACTAAAATACGAAGAGTGTCTTATAAAAAATATTACATTTGATGTTTATATCCAAGATTTTATTGATAACTTGGTGATTGAACCAAGTGATATGAGCTCCGTAATTTTAAACATAATTGACAACGCTATTGATTCTTTGTCTACTATTAAAAAAGACAATAAATATATAAAACTTTTCGTCTACGAAGATGAATTTCAATATGTTATATCAATAAAAAATAATGGTCCACAGATATATAATACGGAGAGTATTTTTGAAGAAGGATTTTCAACTAAAGATGGAGACAACAGAGGTTATGGTCTTTATCTTGTGCAAAACATTTTAGATAAATATGGTTATCATATTTTTGCAAGTAGTGATGAGTTTTTAACTGAATTTACTATTATAATACCGAAATACTGCTAAGGGGAGATTATTCTAATGATAAAAGTTTTAATATGTGATGATGATAAAGCTATAAGAGATGATATAGAGAATATAATAAAAAATTCTGGCTATGTTGATTATGTTAAAAAAGTAAAAAACGGCATTGAGGCCATAGAGTTTATTAAAGGCGAAAAAATAGATTTACTTATAATTGATATTGATATGCCTCATAAAAATGGAATTGAATGTGCAAAGGAAATTGCAAAGATAGATGAAGATGTCCATATAATCTTTGTGACAGGTTTTGCTGATTATAGTTTGGAAAGTTTTAAAGTTCATCCTGTAGATTTTATAGTAAAACCGTTTACTAAGGACAAGATTTTGGATTCTTTAAATATTGCCATAGACCACATTAATTCTCACAAATTGGCTAAAAGTAACTTTATTGAAGACACTTTGTTTGTATATAAGATAAGAAAACAAGTTCATATGCTTAACTTTGATGATATTGTTATGTTTGAAAAAAATTCTAGAGCTATAAATCTTTATACTAGAGATCAGGATGTAATAAAATTCTATGAAAATTTTGAGGATTTATCTAAAAGATTACCACCAAATTTCTTCACCTCTCATAAACAATATATAGTTAATTTAAAGTTAATACATAAGGTTATACCTATTAATAAATCTTCTCTTGAAATAAGATTTATTAATTTTCAAGAAACAGCAACCTTGAGCAAGTCACTGGAAAAAGATTTTCTTTATAGATTTTATAGAACAAAAAGATTTTAAGGCATACCACATGGTATGCCTTATTTTATAATATCTTCATATTTAAAGTTTATAGTCTTTTGTAAATCTTCAGGATTTAACTCAATTTGAAATCCAATTTTTCCTCCACTTACAATTATTTTTTCTAAGTTTTTACCACTTTCATGTACAAATGTAGGATATAATTTCTTCATTCCCACAGGAGAGCATCCTCCTCTGATATATCCTGTTACCTTATTTATATCTTTAACATGAATCATTTCCACATTTTTTTCTCCAGCTGACTTTGCTGCTTTTTTCATATCTAAACTTTCTGCTACAGGTATTACAAAAACATAAAAATTCTTGCTAGCTCCTTGTGCTACTAAAGTTTTAAATACCATATTTTCATCTTGATTTAATTTGTGTGCCACGCTTATTCCATCTATATGGTTATCATCTGCTTCATAAGTATACATATTATACTCTACTTTTTTTGCATCTAATATTCTCATGGCATTAGTCTTTTGTTGTTTTTTTGCCATTTCATCATCTCCTTGTTAATTTTTCCAAATTAATACTATTCTTCTATTATAATATATTTTTCAATTTTCTTCAGATTATTTTACTTCTATTATATACGCACTAGTCTGAGGTGGTATACTCATTGTCATCACATTTGAATGATATGCTACAACTAAATCTCCTATCCTTAAATCATTTACTGTAATTTCATTGTATTCACAGTTTAATATTAAAGTTTCATCGCTAACAACAAGTCTTGTAAAAGTATAAATATCACTTGGATCTTTTCCTATGGTAATCAATTTATATCTTTCATCATTACTATTTGCTATTTCCACAATTCTTCCTATTTTATAAGAACAACATTTCATTTTTCTCCCTCCTTGTATAAGGTAGTTATAATATTTGATAGAAAACTTTATCATAATCTAACGAACATTAACAACTTTTCTAAATTTAAAAATTTATTTAACTTCCTATTGGATTTAAAGATATTTCGTAACTTATTTTATATTAAATACTATTAAAAATATGCAGTGATTATACATGAAAAACAGATATTGAAAGTATGTATAATGTATTTGTAAATGTAAATAGTAATTGCTCAAATTTATTTGGAACGTCAGTTTGATATTAGTATAAATATATTATTTCCCCCTAAAATAAAACAAAAAACTATTTTTTTCTTCATTATAAACTATAAATTAGTAACATTTTTATAAATTTTTTATATATTATTACTATAGGTTAAGCAAACCTATATAATCTCAATATATAAGGAGAAGATGTTATGAGTAATAATAGTTGGCTTGCACCAAAACCATGCGAAAAACATGATTCATGCGAAAAATATGATCCATGGGAAAAATATGATCCATGCGAAAAGCATGATCCATGCGAAAAGCATGATCCATGCGAAAAACATAAACATGAACCTCACCCAGAAATAGGATGTTGTTGTAAAAATGATATGAAAAAGGCTTTAAAATTATTATTTGATCCAACAGTAAATCCTGCTGTATTGAGTAATGAATTTGCATTCATTGGCAAGAAATTTTTAGTAGGTGCTTCATTAGAGTTAGTTCCTGTTGGTGGAGACTTAACTGACTTAGAAAACGATAATATTACTGATCCAAGTGCTACAATAACTTCCATTAATCCTTGCCAGTCTGATTTTATAAATATAAGTGCATCAGGATTCTATTATGAAGTACCAACAGATGACCCTGCTACGCAATTTATACCGAATCCTATTTCAAAAGTGTCTCTTTGTGATCTAGATGCTATAGCTTTCAACTATGATAATACCAACACAAATGTACCCGATTTTGAAGGAAGTTTAAAAGCATTACTTGGTAAAGAACATCCTTGTCATCATTTCAAAGATGATACGTGTTGTTGTGGAAAAGGTATATATAAAGATATATATACACCTTATTCTTTTGGAACCTATGTTAATATTAGCGCTGGTACCTTAGCTTTATATCAAGCTAAAGTTTTAGGTAGAGTTGGAAATATACTAGTTCTTGCTAGTAGTGCTGACGGTGTATATAGAATTTACTTTATATGCTTAGAGTCTGTAGGATTCTATGGAACAGAAATCTATTCTTAATAAATAATAAAGATGTTCGCATTTACAACACAAACCTCTTTTGAACATCTCCCTGTCAAGTAGACAGTAAAAATAATAAAAATTAGGGTCTATAGATAGGTTTGTGTAAAAACAAATTTATCTATAGTCCTTTTTAGTATATAAATTGGTATATTTAAAATAATATCCATATAAATTTTAGGATGATTAATAATCAAAGAATTTCAAATGCTAAATATTGATTACAAAGAAGACAGCTAAATGAACCTCACCAACACAAATCTATGTACTGTCTCTTAAATTGTTTAGGTGTGCATTCTTCCTAATAGAACGTGCACACCTTTATAATATGCCTATATTATTTTACTTATTTTTGATGTATTATAAATTGTTATACACGAATCATTATTTTCTACTATCATAACACCACCACCAACTAGTTTTATAACGCCATCGATATTTTCTTTTAAAGGAATTGGTATACTTTCCTTAACAATTTCTATATTACTAATTAAATTAGTTGACTCTTTATATAATTTTGCATCTTCCATAACATACTTTTTATTTTCTATAGTTTTTGCTGAACTAACCACATCTATTTTTTCAATATTATTTATTTTCGATACTGAATCGTATTCAATATTTTTTATACTTTTTATGGATTGCATATTGTCCTTTGTAACAACAATAGCTGTTTCGTCTTCATTAACAATATTATTTATAGTTCTATTAGATGTAGTAATAATATTATTAATTTGAGTTTTATCTTCTTCTGTTTTCTCTAATACATTATCATTATATTCAATATCTAAAAAACCTGTAAAATTCGCCTTAGAATACTCTATATCCTTAACTACTTTATTTATTATATTTTTATTTTCATCGATATTAATTAATATATTTTTTACGTTGTTAGGTACTACTGTTATAGTTTCCATGGATACTTTCAATGGTTCGAAAGTACCATCATCTAATACTACACCTATATAATTTTCGCCTGTAGGATCAAAAGTAAGATATCTATCTTTTATTTCTTCTTTATTAACATTTTTATTACTTGGTTCAATAAACAGAATATCAACTGATTTAGGCTGAATTAACTGCATATCTTTATTAATATTTCCTATTAATTTTTCTTCATAAATCGTGTTTTCGTCTACTATTGCCTTTAGTTTATTTTCTTTTATATCTTTAACTACTTTTGTCGTAGATTGATTTGTGATTAATTGACCACCTTCTATATGTACATCAGTTACAACATCTATTTGTTCAGTTTTTATAGGTTTTGCTACTTTAACCTCATTACAATTATTAGTTAAAACTAGTTTTTCCTCAATATTAATATCTTTTATTACTTTTTCTTTATCTTCATCTATAGAACTTATTACACTATCTTTTTCAGTATTTACTTCAACGCCTTCTAAAACAGCTTTTCTTTTTATATCTAATGAAGTACTACAGTTTAAAGCCTTGTCTTTGTCTATAGCTTTAATATTGTTTATATAGGCATCACAATTTATTCCATCACAATAAATTGTATTTATGTTTTTTTTATTCTCTTCTATATACCATTCTATATTTTTTTCTTTTGATAAATTATTATTACTTCTATAAGTTCCTGTATTTTTATATTCCTGCGTTATCTCTTTTGCAATAATATTTTCTATATCTTTCATAAATATATTTTTCGCTTCATTATTTAAATTAGTATCTAATATTTTTATTTTTACTATATCATCTAAGCATAGTACTTGTTTATTAACTATTATAATATTTTTATTTGTTTCAATTAAATCCTTATTGTTTTTTGTGATTTTTATTTGATTTTTAACTCCATCAATTGTTATTACTTCTATACATATTATAATATTTGATTTTTGAGGGAACATATTTATTATGTCTTTTATAAGTGTAAAAATTTTAGCAAATACTCTATTATCATTTTTTTTACTCACTATAATTCTCTCCTTTCTCTAAAATACAAACCTCCTCATTATACATATGTATAATGAGGAGGTTATATTACATAAGATAGAGGACTAAATTATTTATAATTAGCCCTATATATTTTTTTATCCATTGTAGTGACAGTTTGAACCAATTCTTCCATCTGTACAAGTAATAGTACCTGGATTTGTATATACTATAAGCTCTTCTTTTACTATGGCATATATTGTCTTATCTATTAATAAAGTTGAAAAAGCATCTGCTTTGAAACAATCTGAGCCATCATAAAGTTGTACTGCTCTTATACAATCTATGGAGAAACATGCATCAAAAGCTTCTTCGAAGTATATTCTATTTTTGCCTGATGGTAAACATATTGTTCCAAAGAAGTCTGCATAATTGAATCCAAATTCTTCTCTTAATGATCCACTAAATTCTGATGTTTCTGCTCTAAAATATTTACATCCTATTTTACCTTTAACTATAAGTTTAGCCTTACAAACATAGAAATCTAAGCAATCCTCCCCAATTATAGTCTTTCTTCCCTCTTCACAACAGTCAATATCTAATACCTTACTTCCCTTGTAAATATTGTATAATTTTTTCTTTATAGTTTCTCCTTCATATTCAAATTCGCACTTACAACTTTCTGATTCATTAGATGAATGGAAAGTTACTTCATTGTTTAAAGCATCAATTCTTACTTCTATTTCTTCATCTGTTAGTCCTATACATTTGTATTTTACTATAATTTTTTCTATACATATTTCATCGTTATGTTTGTAATCTTCGTCTGACGTTATAGTAAATTGAATATCCTTTAAATATTTTCTCTGCTTGTCTTTTAGATGCACACAATCGTATATTCTGTCAGATAGTACTGGTATTCCCTTTGCTGTACATATATCTAAGGGAGCTGGTATCTCTTTTGGAGAACAGCACTCTTCTGGGCATCTGTTTGGCTGTTCTACTGGGCGTGGCTTTTCACATCCACAGCATTCTTGATTATTATTGTCTTTTACTTCACTCATGTCATATATCCTCTCCTGATTAATTTTTAGAAAAGACCATATTCTCTTCTTATATAAAATATATGATTTTAATGAGTACATGTTACTATTAGAGTAATTTATTTATTATTTTCGATAATTTATGTATAAAATATATGATTTTAATATAAATATTAATATGAAAATTTTTAAGGAGTGATCTTATGCCTTTTATAGATAAAACCTCTATATTAGTTGAAAATTCAATAAACAAAGGACTAACTTTATTTGAACTTAATGAAAATATTATTTCTACTAATATAGATTCTCACTTAAATAATATTGATTCCCATGTATTACTTAGTGGTGAGTATTCATTTATAGATATTTGGCTAGATATAGATAATAATGATAATATTTATGGTATGTTCAATGATAAAATAGGAAAAATTCAAAATTTAACTATAAATGATAAGTGTATAGATGCAGATGCAATTATAAAATATGACTATAAAAATTTTTTTATAAAATTTATTTATACGAAAAAGATGAATAACAAGCAACATATAGTGTATTATTCCATCAATAAAAATTCACCTTACCATGCATATCTAGTTCATTTTTATAAATCACCTTATATTTGTAAAAAATCTAGAATTGATTTTTTACAATATGATATATTAACTAACTTTGTTATTACTTATAATAATAATATACCGTCCATATTCTACTTTAAGCTGGTAAATCATAAAGAAGAACTATTTTCATCTGTATTTGATGAAAATAGTCATACTTGGTCAACCCCTGTACAAATAACTAGCTCAAATAAAAGTAAAATTTATTTATCAGTTATAAAAGATATTAAAAATAATTATCATATAACCTTCGCAGAAAAAAATAATAATAAGTATTATTGTAAATACTTACAAGGCAGTTTTATAGATGGTAATTTTATCATTTTATTAGAAAAATATATTAGTAAAAGCTCCATGTGCGTATTCCCAAATTTAATTTCCACTCATTCTAAAATATATATCCAATGGGTTGAATACTTTAATTTATATACTAGTGAATCTTCAGATTATGGTAAATCATGGTCTAAACCAAAATTAAATTCTTTAGCATCAGATTTTTATTTTCAGAGATATGAATTTAGATCCAATAATAATATTTATAATGCTTCAACTGTATTTGCACTTAAAAACTATAAAATTATTTTATAATAAATACATTTTTAGGGGGTTACATTATGTTATGTAAAAACTGTGGATTTGATTATAATGAAAATAGTAATTTTTGTCCTAAATGCAATAGGAAGCCCGACATTGATAAGGATGAAATAGTGACTATCAATGATGAAAATTGTCATGGAGAGTATTATAGAAATAATAAAACAAGAAATAATATTTACGATGAGTTTGCCAGTCTAAAGCCTTATTATCAAATAGAATTTACTAAAATAAAAGACAGTGGTGAAACTTATAAAGGTAAATTTAATTTCTTTCCTTTTTTATTTTCTTGGATTTGGATGTTAACAAAAAAAATGTATGTTGGAGCTGTAGTATATATTATTGTAGTGGGAGCATTAACTAATTATGTTCATGGTGTTTTTTCTTTATTATTTGCAATAGTTATGGGAATTAGGGCTAACTATATGTATTATAATTACTACACTAAGGGTACATATAAACTTTGGTGATTTATTTAAAGCAGTATATGTAAAATTTACATATACTGCTTTTTTTAAGTTAATGACTTTATTATATTTTGAATTACCATGTTAATTTCTTTTTCATCATTCCACTGCAAATCAGGAAATAAAACAAACCTAGGTATTAAAAATCCCAAAATATTAGTTATAGTAATCCTGAAAAAAGTAATCTCATCCACATCTATAATTTCATTTTTATCCTTCAGTCTCTTAGTTAATTTTGTGAATACAGGATATGCATCAACTAAAAATATTTCTTTTATTTCTTCCTTTATATAATCTTGTGATATGATTTCCTGAACAATAATCCTAAACAATGGTGTTTCATCTTTAGCAAATTCATATCTATCTCTTACTATAACCTCAACAAAACTTTCTAGTGTACTGTAATCTTTATCTAATACACTAGATATAAATTCTTTTATAATTTTAGGTTTTACAAATCTCATAAATGATGGAATAAATATGGCATCTAACAAATCTTTCTTTGTTTTATATTGCCTAAAAATTGTTCCTTCAGCTACTCCAGCTCTTTTTGCAATTTCAGATGTTGATACTTTTTCATATCCTTTTTCACTAATAAGCTCTACTGCAGCTACCAAAATATTTTCTTGTTTTTTTGTAAGTTTATTTTCTTTATTACCTTCTTCGATAATATAGTTTATCCATTTGCTCATTTTATCACCTTACCAAATTCTATGTTTTTTTAATGTTATTATATTTAGTACTGCAAATACCACTGTAAATCCTATAAGCACTAATAAATCAGTACTTATTTGTTGTAAATTATAACCACAAGTCATAACTCCTCTCAAAGCATTACTCGCGTAGGTTAATGGCATACATTTTGATAAAATTTGTAGTGGCTCTGCCATATTTCTTATGGAAAATAATCCACAGAAAAACACTTGAGGAACTATAACAATAGGGATAAATTGCATAACTTGAAGTTCGTTATGTGCATAAGATGATACAAACATTCCAAAACTTAGAGCACAAAGGGCTATTACGGTGCTTATTAACAAAATAAGGCCTATACTTCCACCATTATATATTTTTAATATGCCAATGGAAAAAGCAGATATTATTGCAGATTGAACTATGGTAAATATACCAAAACCAATTAAATATCCAAATACTATCTCGTATCTTTTAATTGGAGTTGCTAAAAGTCTTTCTAATGTTCCTGTTGTACGCTCTCTTAAGAAACTTACTCCTGAAATTAAAAATACAAAGAAAAATATAAATAGTCCTATTAAAAGTGGTCCAATATAATCTATTGTACTCATATCACTATCACCAAAATAATTATATGTTTCAATTTCTGTTGAATTTATATCTATAGAATCAATTTTATTAGCAAAATCCTTATTTATAGTGCTAATCATAGGATTGCTTGCTAAATCTTCTATTATTTTTTTATTGTCTTCACCTTTTTTAGTCATATAGTCTTTTACTGCTTCTTGAACATTTTTATTTAACTGATTAATTACAGAATTATCAGCACCATTTAATAAAATATTAAGTTCTTTTTCATCTCCATAAATATATGCATCTAACCCTTTATGTTCAAATTTATCTTCTACTTCTTTTTTACTCATTATACTTATGTCATTATCTTCATCCATTGATGATAATATATTTTTCACATTAGAATTTTCCACACCTATGTTTAATTTAGCATCTTCATCAGTAAAAACAAAACTCATTAACGTTAAAACTAGCATAGGAGCAATAATTAATAATGCTAAAGTTCTTTTATCTCGTAAAAATTGTCTAATTATTCTACAAACCATAGCACTAATCCTCATATACATCGCCCCCTAATTTTAAAAATACTTCTTCTAAAGTATTACATTCATTTTCCTTTATTATATTCTCAGGTTCTCCTACACAAATGCATCTTCCATTTCTAAGTAACGCCAGTCTATCACAATAAGATGCCTCATCCATAACGTGAGTAGTAATAAGAATAGTTACTCCATTTTCTTTTAACCTATATAATTCCTGCCAAATTTGTTTTCTAAGTAAGGGATCCATTCCTACTGTAGGCTCATCTAAGATCAATATTTGTGGATTATGAATTAATGATATGGCAAGAGATAACCTTCTTTTCATACCTCCAGAAAAATTACTTACTATTTTTTTTGCATCTGGATTTAAGTTTACTATCCCCAAACATTTTTCAATTCTATTTTTTCTTTCCTTTTTAGGTACCTTATATAATCTACAATAAAATTTCATATTTTCTTCTGCACTTAAGTCTGTATAAAGAGCATCTGCTTGAGCTGTGTATCCTATGCTTTCTATAGTTTCAAGGTTAGGTACTTTTTTATTAAAAATAAGTATATCTCCTTTATCATTTTTTTCCATACCCATAATAAGTCTTATTAAAGTTGTTTTTCCTGCTCCTGAAGGTCCTAGCAAACAAAATATTTCTCCTTTTTCAACATCAAAAGATACATCTTTCAGCACCTTTTGCTTTTTATATGATTTATTAATATTTTTTATTTTTATACAATAATTATCTTCCATATCCACCCTCCTAAAATGAGTGATTACTCACTTTATATAAAGATAACATAATTTATATTCTATAGCAAGAAAAAAGTCTATCTTTAATAGTTAAAAGATAGACCTTAGTATAATTTGATTTTACTCACAAATAAACGTGTCACAAGATGCTTTATTTGCATCTATGCTTACATTGTCTGCAGTACAATTTTTATTTTCATTATATGCACATTTACAAGCTTCGCAGCTTATGTTGTAAGTATTTGTTTTTGCAGAGTTCACACTATTTGTAAAAGAATTAGAATTTCTATCTACATATGAAGAACAAGTCGTTCCATCAGTTGTAACAGCTTCTGTTCCTCTAATATTTATAGCTCCTGCGCTACACTCCATTCGTTGGTTAAAAGCACAATTTGTAGCATTACATTTTAAGTTTGTATTTTGCATTTTTTTCCTCCTTAAATATATATTCCTTATTATTACCAATATAAAGAAAAATATTTAAGACACTAAAAAAGACTCAAAAAGGCTATTTAATACCTTATTGAGTCTTTTATTTACTTATTATTTTGAGTAAAATTCTACTATTAGTATTTCATTTATTTCTATTGGTACCTCATTTCTTTCAGGCATTTTAATAAGTGTACCTGCAAAGTTTTCTTCATCTTTTGCTAAATAAGGATATACTACTAGTGATCTTTCTTGGAAGTTAGTTTTAAACATTTCATTGTTTCTAGATTTTTCTCTTAGAGAAACAGTATCCTCTACACTTATTGCACATGAAGGTATGTCTACTTTTTTCCCATTAACTAATATATGTCCATGAACAACCATTTGACGAGCTTGTCTTATAGAGTTTGCAAGACCTAATCTATAAACCACATTGTCTAATCTACATTCTAACATTTGAATTAATGCTGTACCTGTAGATCCCTTAGATTTTTCTGCTTTTTTGTAGTAATTTCTAAATTGTTTTTCTAATACTCCATAATAAGCTCTAAGCCTTTGCTTTTCTAATAACTGTAGTCCATAAGCTGAAAGCTTTTTATCAGCTCTACAAGTTCCTTTTACTGCTCTGTCCATTGCTTTAGGATGTCCACATACATTTAGTCCTAACCTTCTACATTGTTTAAATCTTGGTCCCATCATTTTTGCCATTGCTTTAATCTCCTTAAAAATTATTATTTGCCGCGATAATTTTTAAAGCCAAGATAATTATATCATTCAGCAAAATAATTGTAAATGATTTTCATTAACATTTATCTCGTTATTTTATATCATTTATATACTTCTCTTATTAAATAGATTTCTACATAGAAAAAGAATCTGGGTGCAGACTCCCAGATTCTTTTTTACAATTAAGAGTAATTTTAAAAGTTAAAAAATCAATAGCAAAATATTTCACATAATATTAAGGTGTTTTTATGGCTTTTATTATAAATTTTTATTTTTCACTAAAAATCTTTTGTTTTTCAACTTTGATTATATTTTACCATAATGATATCGCTTTGTAAATGATAATTATTATCATTTATTTATTTTTTATTTTTTAGATTTCATTTATTGTTTTTCAAGTCATTCTTTAATATAATTAAAGTACACTTTAACAAAATTAAAATACATCTTCACTATAAGGAGGATTAGTTATGGATAATATTCCAAAGTGGTTAGAAAATTTAGACGATGAAGATATAAATTTCATTAAAAAATTTATTTTATCCTCAGGATCTCTTAAGGAAATTGCAGGAATTTATAATGTTACTTATCCTACAGTTAGGCTTAGACTTGATAAGCTTATACAAAAAATTGAACTAAATGATAAAACTCCTAGTGAACCATATATTTCACTTATCAAACAATTAGCTCTAAAGGATAAATTAGATTTTGATACTGCAAAGCTTTTAATCAATGAATATAAAAAAATAAAGGATGTGAAAAAATAATATGAGCATGTCACCAGTTTTATTAATATCAAATAGCATTGTATTTTTAGCAATATTAATTGGCATAGCTGTTTTACAAATATTTTTATCAAGTAAGGACAATAAAAAATTAGGGTTTGTATTACCATGTATAAATTTTGTAGTTTCAATTTTAGTAGGATTAATTTACCTTTTAAATGCAACTTTACTTGATGTTTCTATATTTATTGGGATTATGATTGTTTTTATAGCTTATAATGTTCCTACAATAATTCTTATGGCAATTTACTATGCTTGCCGTAGTAAGTATAATAAAAAACATGATATAAATAAAATGAATATTCAAGATTTAGATTAATGCTAAATAAAAATAGGCGCCATAATTTCAAACTACGGCGTCTATTTACTATACTTATTTAAAAATATAATATTCCTTTAGAAATTTTAAACTTATAAAAATTTTTCTGCTACTCTATTCCAAAATTCATATCCTTTTAATCTTAATAATTTTAATTTATAATTAGATTTATATATTTTCACTTCTTCAATTTGACTAAACTTATACTGCTTCCCATCTATTACAATAAGAATAGAATTCTCAAAATCATATTCTGGGCTTATTGATATAACTGATATTGTTGGCAGTATAATACTTGACGTAAATGATCTATAAGCGTTTGTGTTCATTGGTGCAATAGGTGTTAGTTGAATTAAATCAAGTTTAGGATCAACTATACTTCCACCAGCTGAATAATTGTATGCAGTTGAGCCCATTGGTGTTGATATAAGCATACCATCTCCACTAAAATGCTCTATTTTTATTCCATCCACTTGTAAGTCTAAGTGTACTGTTCTTGATTGAATATTTTTTATTACGATTTCATTAATTGCACTTATGTTTATACTCTTTTTCTTGGTAACTATACTTGCTTCTATGGCATATACTTGCTGTATAGAATATTCTTTATTTATGTATTTATTTATAAATTCATTGATTTTGTCTGGTGAAAGCTCTGCAAAAAACCCTAAATGACCAGTGTTTATAGCTATTACTGGAACTTCAGCAAAATCAAATTTATGTATTGTCTTTAAAAATGATCCATCTCCTCCTATTGATATCAACAGTTCTGTTTCTTTTTCTATTTTTTCACTTACTTTAAAACCTGCTTTAGTTAATTCTTCCACTAAAATTTCTTTAGTTTCTATTGATTTTGGTAAATCATTATAAGAAATTGTAATTACGCCTTTCATTTCATTTCCTTCCTAAATCCGACTATAATCTTATTTTATATTTATCTATTCATAAAAATCCAATTAAAATTTGTTTATAATATAGTAAATAATATTATAACCTAATTTAAGTATTTTCACTAATTCTTCTTACTTATAAAATGTATTTGCTCTTTTATTATTGTAAAATTTAACATATTTTTAGTTGTAAAGGCAACTATATCATCATATAATGAAATTATAGTTGTAAAAGCAACTACATTAAAATAAATAAGGAGATGAATATGTTTGAACATAAAGCTGTAGGATTAAATATTTTTATAATTGATAAGTACTTTAAAATGTATCTAAAAAAATCACTTAAAAAACATGATTTAAATACTGCTGAAGGATTAGTTTTGCTCGTTTTTTTAAAGCATAACAATAAAATGTCACAATATGATCTTGATGAAATTCATAGTAGTAAAGAAGGAAAAACACAAGACGAAATTATATCAGAGCTACACTATGACAAAGGTGTTATGACAAGGACTATGCAGTCACTTGAAGATAAGAAATATGTTACAAGAAAAAATAACCCAGAAGATAGTAGATCATACATTTTTGAATTAACAGAAAAAGCTATTCATTTAAGACCTGAATTATTAAAAATTTTAAGTGGATGGAATAGCATCTTATTACAAGGAATCGACAAGGAATTAGCAGATTTAATAAAGTCTCAACTTGATAAAATGGTTGAAAATATAATTAATTCTGATAAAGTTTAAAATTTACTTCAATTGAGTAACTACATAGTTGATTACTTCATGGAATTAAGTATTTGTCTTTGCTCAAAAATTAGGAGGGAAATAACTATGACTAAAACAAAAAAAGACTCAAAGTATATTTTAGTTATGATAATTTATTTAGCTGGAATATTTATGGGAGCAATTGATACTGGAATTGTTACTCCAGCTAGAACAGTAATACAAAATAATTTAGGTGTAAATGATCAAACAGGAATATGGATGATAACAATTTATACCTTAGCCTATGCAGTAAGTATACCTATTATGGGAAAGCTAGCAGACAAATATGGTAGAAAATATATTTATCTCACTAGTATTTTATTATTCGGTATTGGTTCCCTATTTTGTGGATTGTCTCAAGACCTAGGAAGTTTTAATTTATTACTTATAGCAAGAGTCGTTCAAGCCTTAGGTGGTGGTGGTATTTTACCTGTGGCTACTGCTGAGTTTGGAACTACTTTCCCTGAGGAAAAGCGCGGTCTAGCCTTAGGACTTGTAGGTGGTGTCTATGGAATTGCCAATATATTTGGAGCATCTGCTGGAAGTGCCATATTAGACATATTCGGAACTAACAATTGGCAATTTATATTCTATATCAATATACCTATTACCATTTTCATATTAGTTGCAGGATTTACCACACTAAAAAATACAAAAGTACCTGACACAAGTAAAATTGACTTTTCAGGTATATTTATATTAACAATTATGATTTTATCCCTTTTATATAGTTTGAAAAATTTAGACTTTTTTAATATATCTTCTACTATTACTAATACAGACGTATTACCTTTTTTAATAATATTTTTAGTGCTTATTCCATTATTTATTTTTATTGAAAAAAAAGCAGAAGATCCTGTAATGAACTTAAATTATTTTACTGATAAAAACATTGTTTTAACTTTATTAATTTCCATGCTAACTGGAGTTATTATTATGGGAATGATTTTCGTTCCTCAATTTTGTGAAAACACAATGAAGATTGCTACTGGTAGCGGTGGTTATTTTGTAATAATATTAGGAGTTTTTGCAGGAGTTGGAGCTCCTGTATCTGGTAAATTAATTGATAAATTTGGAGCAAAATTAATTTTAGGATTTGGTTTTCTTATTTCCATAGTAGGTTCTTTATTCTTATCAATTGTAGCTACTTCACATCCATCAACTTTGACTGTTGTTATTAGTTTAATCCTAATTGGTGTAGGTGTTGGATTTACTATGGGAACTCCATTAAATTATATGATGTTATCTCATACTAAAGAAAGTGAATCAAACTCTGCTCTTGCAACACTTTCACTTGTTCGTTCTTTAGGTACTGCTGTAGCTCCAGCTATTATGGTAGGTTTTATTGCTCACGCTGGTTCTAATATTCAGGATGAAATAATGAAAGATTTGCCTAATACAATAACTATTCCAAAATTACCTTATGCTGATGAAATAACAAAGGAATTTAATGATTTAAAGTCAAATTCTCAAATGAAAGATAAGCTAAAAAATATGGATATGCCTGACCTTACGTCTATGGAAACAGTTAAAATTGATTTTGATGATAATAATTCTGACTATAAAGTTCCTGATGATGTAGTTGAACTGATGAAAACTTCTGACGTTACTACTATAACTAACAACTCTAAAATCATGGCAAAAACTATGTTTGATGAAATGACTCCATCAGTAATTAAAGATATACAAAATAATGTTCAAAAAGGAATTGATGGTGTAGACAAAGGTGTTGTATCAATTGAAAATTCTATTTCAAAATTAAATGATGGGTACAACAAATTAAGTACTGCTTATACGAAGGTGAATGCTGGCTATAATAAATTAAATTCCGCTTATACTCAAGTAAATTCTGCTTATATTAAAATGAACGAATCATATATTAAAGCAAATAATGCTTATATTAAAATGAACGAATCATATATTAAAGCAAATAATGCTATGAAGCTAGCAATGAAAAATCTTGATAATAAACAAGCAAATATGAATAATACAACTTATAATCCTAGCAAAAACTACGTAGAAGCTAGCACTTTAAGTACCAAAACTACGAAAAACAATAGTAATAACTCTCATGGTGATAATAGAGATATTGCAGATAATAGCTCCCATAATATGAGTCAAATGGGTGGCAATACTGCTTCAATGGCAGCTAAACTTAAGTCTATGAAAGCTCAAGTAGATACTATGAAAACAAAAGTAAATACTATGAAGTCTCAAGTTGACACTATGAAAATACAGGCTACCAACATGAAATCTCAACTTGAATCCATGAAAACTGCATTAACATCAATGAAGGAAACATTAAGTTCTATGAAATCCTTAGAAGATAAAATGATTATTTTACAAAAATCTGTACCTAATGCTTTTGATGAAGGTGAAAAATCTTATCTTAAAGAAATTGACAACAGAAGTGATCAAATTGAAAATACATTCCAAAAAAATCTTAACATAGGATTTAAGAATGTTTATTTAACAACAGGTATTGCGTCTATTATAGGATTATTATTATTACTTTTTTATAAAAATAAACCTGTAATTAACAATAAAAAATCTAGTTAACTGTTACTATTTGTTTCTTTTCCTAGTCCATATAGTTACTATTAATTTACAATCTAACTATTTTTTATCTACACCCTTATTTAAGTGTTAGAATTATATTGTTTAAAATAATAACAAATCTAATAAGTTTAGAGGGGGTACTTGAAATGAAATACAATGTATTAAAAAAATTTATGGTAACTGGATTAGCGTCTATGCTTTGTTTAGGCGGAGTATCTATGGCAGACTTGTCAAACTATAACACTAACACTGTTACAAATGTTTATGCTGCCACAATTAAAGACAATATTTACAGCGCAACTGGTACAATAAATAATAATGTATCTATGAGAAAAGGTCCTGGCACTAGCTATACTAGACTTGATACTTTGAAAAAAGGTACGAAGGTTACAATAGTAGCTAAATCTTCTAATAATTGGTACAAAATTAAAAATAATAAAGGTTATGCTTATGTTTACAGTCAATATGTAACAATAAAATCTAATAGTGATAAAAAAGAAGATGTCGCTTACTCTGCAACTGGTATATCTAAAAGTGCCGTATATGTTAGAAAGGGTGCTTCCACTAATTCTGCTAAACTAGGAACTTTAAATAAAAATACTAAAGTTACAATAGTAGCTAAGTCTTCTAATAATTGGTACAAAATTAAATTTAATAATGGATACGGATATGTTTGTGGCCAATATTTAAATATTACTAATAATAGTGATAACAAAGAAGATAAATATCCTCAATCTGGTGTTGTAAATCATGCTGTATATGTTAGAAAAGGTACATCTACAAACTACGCTAAATTAGGTATTTTAAAGAAAAATACTAAGGTAACTATATTATCTAGAACTACTTATGGTTGGTACAAAATCCAATACAAAAACGGAATTGGCTACGTTTATAGCCAATATATAGATGTTAATTCTACTCAAAAGTAAGATACAGTAAAGTTTTCATTATAAAATAGGATTCCTGCAAATTTAGGAATCCTATTTTATATGTAATATATAACTATTTAATAGCTTTATATACATATTAAATAAATACTCTTAACAGATTTTATTTAATGTAATTTATTTTACTATTATAGTTTTTAATAAAGTTGCATATCCATCCTTACTCATTTTTACTGTAATTTTCTTATTTGATTTTTGCTTAGGAATCTTAATACTATAGTAACCTTTCTCATTGACTCTACCTTTGCCTATTAATTTGCTTTTATCATAAATTTTTATATGTGTGTTTTTTGAACCTCTACCAGTAATTTTTGTATGTGTATTTTTCACCTTATTTATAGTAAAGTTAGCCGTAAATACTTTCAAAACTTTTTTTCTCACATATTGTGTTACATATCCTTTTTTACTCATTTTTATCTCAACATTAGTTGTAGGTTTTTGTTTTGGAATGGTAAGTTCAAAGGTTTTGTCCTTTTTTATTGTTGATGATTTTCCTATTTGTTTTCCATTTACATAAACCTTTACTGTTGCTCCAGCAGATCCTTTTCCTTTTATTTTTGTATGGCTAGTTTTTATTGAGTTTACTTCTAATTTGTTGATAAATTTAGTTTTATTATAAATAGATTTTATTTTAGTTGAATATCCATTTTTACTAATTTTTACTGTGATTTTACTACTAGGTTTTTGCGCTGGAATACTTAAAATATATGTTCCATCTGATTTAACTTTAGAACTTGACCCAATTTGCTTATTGTTTATATATGCCCTAATATTAAATCCTACTTCACCACTTCCTTTAATTATAGTTTTAGAGGGATCTGTTATAGCACTATTTACAGTAAACTTATTTATTTGTTTCAATAATACATTTATTTTAAATGTTGCTTTAATGTCTTCCACCTTTGCTGTGATTTCACAACTCCCTTTAGACTTGCCTGTAATCCTCCCATTCCCATCTACTGTAGCTACGTCTGGATTTGATGTGGACCACTCTATATTGTCGGATTTTATACTACTTGGGTTAAAGTTTAGTTGTTGAGTATAATTATCACCTACACATATCTCTGCTTCTTTTTGTGGAAATTCTATGGATAATAATTTCATATTTACTGTTACAGTACATCTAGCTACAATATTATTGGAACTTGTAGCTTCTATTACAGTAATTCCACTTCCTATAGGTGTTACTTTTCCATTTTTATCTACAATAGCTATGTTTTCATCTAAACTCTTCCACTTTACATTTTTATCATCTGTAGTATCATTAGGATAAAATATTGGTGTTAATGTTTCCTCATTAGGATTTTCTAATGTAATTTCCTTTTTATTTAATCCTATGCTTCTTATAGGCGCTACAACTTTAACAATGCTTTTGGCAATCTTATCTCCAACTTTTGCACTGATAATAACGTTTCCTAAGGAAATTCCTTTTACATTTCCATTATCATCTACAGTTGCTATATTTTCATCTGAGCTGGTCCATACTATATCTTTACTGTCTGTAGTGTCAATTGGATTATAAGTAATATTTAATTGTTCACTTTCTGACCTATTTACTTGTAATTTTTCTTTATCCATAAAAATATTAATTAAAGGTGATTTTACATTTACTTCACAGGATGATAGTAAATTTCCAACTTGTGCAGTTATAACTGCTTTTCCTGATTTAAGACCTTTAATTATACCTTCTTTACTGACACTTACAATGCTTTTATCTGAACTTGTCCATACTACTTCTTTCTTATCTGTTGTATCTATTGGGCTAAAACTCAAATTTAATTGTCTTTCTTTATCTCTATTTAATGTTACATATTTGTCTTCTAAATTTATGCTTGAAAGAGGAGACAATACATTAACAGTACAATATAAGGTTAAATCTCCTATTTTTGCAGTAATAATTGTACTACCTTGTGACTTTGTCATTATTTTTCCAGTGTCATCAACATCTGCTACAGATTTATTTGATGATGACCAACTTATATTTTTACTTATTTCATTGTTAAATTCATCTAGAGCTTTTAATTTAACTTCTTTGTTTTTGTTTATAGAAATACTACTCATGTTTAACTTTACAGAATTATTATCTTCTACCTTAACTTTACATGCAGATTTTTTATTATTAACTATGGCAGTAATTTGTGCTGTGCCAGTATTCATAGCATTTATACTGCCAGTCTCATCAACTGTCACTACATTTTCATCTGAACTAATCCAGGATATATTTTTATTGTCAGTAGTATCAACTGGATTATAATTTAAAGTAAGTTTTTCACTAGTACCTTTTTGTAAACTTATATCTTTATAATCTAAATTTATATCTAAAAGAGGTGATAGAACTGTAAATTTACAGGATGATTGTAAGTCACCGACTTTAGCTGTAACTATTGCACTTCCTGGATTTACACCAATAACTTCACCCTTATCATTAACTTTTACAATATTTTCATCAGAGCTAGTCCAAGCAACTTCCTTATTGTCAGTGGTATCTTGTGGATTATATGTAACTTGTAACTTACTTTTTCCACCTTTATTTAAAGTTTCACTACTTTTATTTAATTTTATTTTTTCTAAAGGAGATTTAACACTAACTTTACATGTAGCTTTTACTGTGCTGGTTGATTTTGCTGTAATTACTACATCTCCAACACTTATGCCTTTAATTACTCCCTTATCATCTACCTCTGCTATGGAATCGTCTGAAGATGACCAACTTATTATATCTGTTGTATTTTTAGGAGTTAAGCTTCCTTTAATTGTTGTTTTGTCTCCTTTGTTTATATTTATTTCTTTCTTATCTAAACTTATATCAGTAGAACTTACAATTCCTTTACTTACTTTTAGCATCGCTTCATAAGGATTTATTCTTCCCCATCCATACTCATCGTCTCTTCCTTCTTTTCCCAAATCAACAGCAGTAGAATATAGTATATTTTTAATTTCTTCCACATTTAAAGACGGTGATTTAGAGAGCATTAAAGCAACTGCCCCACTTACAATTGGGCTTGCCATAGATGTTCCACTATTATATCCATAAGTATCCTTTGGTGTTGTACTTCTAATATTTGTACCCGGCGCTGCTATATCTTTTTGAGGACCATAGTTTGAATATGTATAATCAAATTTATCATTTTGATTTGTTGCTGTTACAGATATGCACGCTTCAAAATCTGAAGGATAATGAGGCTCAGAGGAGCATTCATTCCCTGCAGAAGAAACTGTTACTACGCCTTTATCTTTTGCATTATTAATAGCATCTTCTAAAATATAATCATAATGCTCATCTATACCAATTCTCCCTAAACTCATATTAATAACTCGCGCACCATGTTCTACGGCATAATTGTACCCTCTAATTAGATCACTTGTATAAACTATATTTTTGTAATTTACTCTTTGAAAAACATTTATTACCATTAAATCTGCTTTATTATATGCTGCACCTGCTACCCCTAAGTTATTATCGCATTGTGCAGCTATTATTCCTGAAACATGGGTACCGTGATTAGCTGTATCTTTACTCAACGGCTTAAAATCATTCATAGCATCCACTGCACCATCTATGTTATTAACTAAATCCCTATGAGTTGGATCTACTCCCGTGTCAATAACTGCAACTTTTATATTTTGAGATTTTTCATCTATTAATGACCATGCTTTATCTAAGTTAATTTGATTTATGTGATACTGACTAAGCGGATCATTTGTAGTTATTTTATTATCCTCTTCCAAATTATATATGAAATTAGGTTGAACATATTTCACACTATCATTTTTTTCAAATTTATCTATTGCTTCATCTACACTAACATCATCGTCAATTTTTACAATATAATAGTTATCTTCTTTATTTTTTTCAACTACATTGCTATCTAAATTTTCTGCAATGGAATAAGCCTTTTTTTCTTTTACAGAATCTTTAAATGCTACTAATATTTCATCTTCTTTATAAGTAGAAACTTCTTTTTTATTTCCATATGTAATACTTGGACAAAGAAAAGTTATACTTAGCAATAAACTAATTATTTTATAAAATTTTTCCCTCATTTTTCTCAACCCCAATATGTAATAATGTAATTAAGTACAAGATTATTTAATAAATAGTCTTGTACTTAATTTTTCTAATACTTTATTTAACAATCACATCCTTTGATACTGTTTTATAATCTGTCTTACTCATTTTAATAGTTATTTTAGTTCCTTTTTTCTGAGGGGAAATATATATTTTATAGTTACCCTTATTATCAACTACCGCAGTTTTTACTATTTGCTTTCCATTTACATAAGCTTTTACCCTTGCTCCCCTCTGACAACTTCCTGTAATCTTTATTGAACTTCTACTAACTGAATTTACTTTTAATGCTTTACTAAATAACTTCAATACTTTTTTACTTTCACAAACAGTTGTATATCCTTTTTTACTCATCTTTAAATCAATTATAGTCTTTGATTTTTGCTTAGGAATTGTAATACTAAATGTTCCGTCAGCTTTTACTTTCACTGACTTTCCTATTTGTTTTCCCTTTACATAAGCTTTTATTGTTGCTCCTGATTGACCTTTTCCACTTATTTTTTTTGATTTAATATTTATAGTATTTAAAATAAGGTTTTTTGAGAAAATATTTAATACTGTTTTACTCTTGGAAACTGTATTATAGTTTTCTTTGCTCATTTTAACTGTTACCTTTGAATATTTCTTTTGTTTTGGAATATAAATAGTATAATTTCCTTTGCTATTTACTTTTGCTGATTTTCCTATTTGTTTTCCATCTACATAAGCTTTTATCGTCGCTCCTGATTGACCTTTTCCTGTTATCTTTGTGCTAGTTGGACTTACTAAACTCATTGTAAGTTCTTTTATAAAATTGTACACTACCTTACTTACTTTAATTTCTTTCGATTTTTCTTTGTATCCATCTTTTGTTGCAATTATTTTTATTTTTGTATTTCCCCTTTGTTTTGGAATGGATATTGTAAAATCTCCTTTTTGATTTGATTTGCATGTCTTTCCTATTTGAGTTTTTCCTACATAAGCTTTTACTGTTGCTCCCTCTATTGTCGTTCCTTTTATTGTTGTAGAAGTGGATAATACTTCTTTTACACTTAATTTGTCTATATTTTGTAATTCATCTACCTTTATTGTTTTGTAAACACTATGAGTGTTTTCCATGCTCATTTCTACTTTTATTTCAGTTAAAGGATTTTGTCTTGGTATTGAAATACTATAAGTTCCGTCTTCTTTTACAAGTACAGATTTTCCTATTTGTTTTTCATTAACATAAGCTTTAATTGTTGCCCCTACCTGTCCTCTACCACTTATTTTATCTGAAGTAGCTTTTATAGAATCTACAGTCAGTTCTGTTTCAAAAATATCTATTCCTTGAACTACTTTTATTTCAGTTGATTTATCATTATATCCATCTTTTGTTGCAACAATTTTTATTATAATTTTGGAACTTTGTTTTGATATAGGTATTTCAAAATCTCCATTTTCACTTGCTTTTACTGTTTCACCTATTTGTATATCGCCTACATAAGCTTTTATTGTTGCACCTTCTATTGTTTTTCCTTTTATAACTTTGTCAGTTGATAACAATTCTTCTATATTTAATAATTCTATATCTTTTAGTTTTGAATTTTCTAAATCTGATTCTGCTTTTACAATTTTATCAAGGGTTTCTTCTGACACATAGGATTTTTCCTCTTCAATTAAATTTTCATAAGTATTTCTAATTAACTCTATTTTTTCTTTCTCATTTAGAGTAATTTTCTCTGGTAATTTTTTTATCAATGAATATACTTTCAAAGCATTCAACATATCGTCTTCATCTGCTAATCTTTCAAGAGAAATTGCCATTCTATAGTAGTCTAACATATTACAAGTATCTTTTTTACTTATGCCTGTTCCTCTTAATTCAGCAATTTTGTCTTGTGATGCTTTTAGGTTATTTCTTAATGTTGCTATTTGTGCATCTGTAAATAATTCATATGCTGCATCTTCATCTTTAGGAAGTTTTGCAAGAGTTGGATTTGCAAAAACTAAAGATTTTAAAACTTCATTTCTAGCTTCTGTTTTTGTTAGCCTATCATAATTTGATATTTGATTTATCATGTCATCTGATACGCCAATTTTTTTCAATTTTTCTATAGCACTATTTATTACTTTAGTTTTATTAGTTAGTTCAGTTCTTACTGATGCTCTTGGAAGCAAGTTTTCTAACTCTTCATCATTTGGTAAGTCTAATAGGCCTATACTCAACGTTTTAAATTGATTGTTCCAAGTTCTACACTCTGACATAGCTTTATATAAACTTTCTGCTATTTCTTGTTTTTCGCCTTCTGCTGTACCATTAAAATGACCATCCATTAATTCTCCAACTATTTTTACTGTATTATTAAGAGTTTTTAGTAAAGTAACATCATAAGTCGTTTTAAAATAATCTGTTTTTTGGTATTGATCCGTTTGAGCTAAGAAATATTGTTCTTTGAGAACACTTTCATCTATAGCATATTTAAATTTAATAGTATAAACTTGTTTACCAAATGTAACTTTACATTCTTTATTTTTTAAATCACCTAATGTTATTTTTTCATAATCATTTATTCCTGTGTATTTTTGTATTGCTTCGCGTATTTTTTTCTTTGTTGAATTGTCAGAAGTAGAGTTAATTCCAGTATAAATACCAGACATAGATATTCCATTTATCTCTAACTTATTTAACATTATAAATGCTTTTTTGGTATCTGATTGGAATCTACTTGTTATTCCACCTGACACCATTGTCTCTCTTAGTGTTTTAGCACCATCTGCTACATTTATTGTTATTTCATTTGTTGATAAATCTATATCTTTATCACTTATAAGTATTGGTGAATTAATATTATCACTATTAATACTATAATCCATATCAAGTAAATATCTAATTTGATCTACTACTTGATATCCTTCATTCATATCAGCAACTCTTTTATCTATAATCTTTTGTCTATCCCCATACTCTCTTTGTATTGTACTTATATCTCCATCACTAATACCTATAGTTCTAGCTTCTAGTTCTGCTTCTATATAATTATTTAATAATTTTTCTGCTTCTGTTTTATTTTTAATTTTTTTAGATTCTTCATCATTTTCTGGGAGTGTTTTTAGTACGTCTCTAAGTTTTTGTATTTTCCTTTTACCATTTTCACAGTTTTTTACATCAATTGTTAACTTTGTAGTAATTTTAGTTATTTCTTCTTCTGTTGAATCATTTTTATTTGCTACAGCTTTTGCTTCTTCTAAAGTTTCTAATACTGTGTTTAAAAGAGATGTTGGATAGGAAGACTTGTCCATTCCTTTTACATCTGCTATGAAGGCTTTTAAAGTTTCTAATGTATATGTTTTGGCTGGTACTAAATTATTCTTTGCATCTATTATATTTTTGTATATCTCGTCAATTTTTTCTTGTGTAGAATCTTCATTATTAACTACTTTCTTTCCTACCTCTATGGCCTCACTTAGTTTTTTAAATGAGCTAGATGTATAGTAAGCTTTATCTAAGTTTTCAAAAGATTTAATTTCTCTAGTTATCATTTCTTTTTTTGCATTATCTGCTGTAAATTTTATTGTATATGTTTTTCCCTTATAAGTTGTGGTAAAAGAAGTTCCTACTAAATCATATAAATATGTACTAGTTATAGGGTTTGTTATTTCTTTGCATCCACATACATAAGTCTTTTCTGATAATTTAGTAAAAGCATAAAGTAAGTTTCTCTTTCCTACTACGCTTGTAATTCCTATTCCCGGGTCACTGCCACTTGGCTCTGGTGTTATTGTAATTCCAGCTATGTTAAATTTATCTGCCTGCATAGGTGCAGGTGAACCATAGTTTAATATATATTCAACAAGATGATGCCCATCAAATATTTCTCCCATTCTTTCATTTTTTAGAACTTTCATGTTGATAGTATTATTATCTTCTAAGGTAACATCTGCATAATTTCCCGAATTATCTTCTTCTCTAATAAAACCGAATATATAATCATACTCTAAAAGAATTCTATCCACTTTACCTAATGCGAAGCCGATACCTGCGTAATTTGCGTACCCTTCTATGGTTTCATTTTTAACTCCTGCAAATTGTAATTTTTTAATTAGCTCCTTTGCCTTTGATACATTTTTTAATAATTCATCTTTATCCGTAAAATTTTCATCATCAAAACTTTTAGGTAAATGTAATAATAAAAATTTCTGTAGTTCTGACTCTAATTTACCTACATCATCAGTTTTTTCCTTGCCTTGGTCTGATTTTTCTAGATTTTTACTACCCTCCACACTTTCTTCTCTTTTTATTGTTGATTTACTATCAACTTGTTGAGCACTAGATTTTACTGTTTGTATGTTTGTTGCAACTAACACTACTGCTAGTAATTTAGCCAAAAACTTTGGCATTTTCATATTCATCCCCCCTACAATTTTATAATCAAAAAAAGGCCCACTTTTAAGTGAGCCTTCTGACTATACATTTTTAATCTTCCTGATTAAAACTATTCCTATTTTAATTTTCTATAATTTATCATTCTACAAAAAGGTTAATTTTCAAACTAATTTAATTAAAGTGTAACATAATGACTTTTTTTCCGCATTATAAATATATAAATTATTATACCAAATCAATATTTTTTGTAGCAATAAGATCTACTCCCAAGTTTAAAATGTTAGATTTTATCACATCACCTATTCTTACAGGTGCATCAACTTTAGTATTTTTTACTTCATTCATCACATCAAATATTTTGTTTTTTGGTATGCTGTTACTTAGTCTAACGCTTACAATTTCCAAATCTCCATTTATTACTTTAACAGAAGTGGCTATATTTCTTTGAGGATTAGTTAGTTCTTGATTTACATATTCTTTCCCCTTTTTACAAGTAGCTCCTTCAATTTTTATTATTTTATCATTGTCTAAGTCTACCTCTATTTCACAACCATTTGGGCAAACTATACAAGTAAATATCTTTCTCATTTTACTACCACCTTTAAATCTGATTTAGATTTTATATTCTCCCTATTAATTTTAATTTGAATCATTTCTGCTGGAATAGCTTTTTTCATTTTTATAGTTCTTACAATATTATCGTCTTGCAATATTTCTATTACAGCATTTTTAATCGGTTTTCTAACTCTCATATATAATACAAAATCATTCTCTCCACTAATTTTTTGAGGTATTGTATGGCCTATATTATTATCTTTTATTACATTTATTTCACACTTTGGAAGCTTGTTATTATTGATATAATTTGTTACAGATGTAGCCAGTCTTTCCCCTTCCAAAGAAACAAAGTCAACTAAATCATGAACATGAAGAACATTTCCTGCTACAAAAATCCCATCTACACTTGTTTCATAATTTTCATTTACAATAGGTCCCTTTGTGTTATTATCTAACTCTACTCCAGCTTTTAAAGATAATTCATTTTCTGGAATTAAGCCCACAGATAAAATTAAAGTATCACAGTCATAATTTTTTTGTGTACCTTCAATTATTTGCATATTCGCATCTACTTCACTTACGCTTATACCTTCGATTCTTGATTTACCTTTAATTTTAGTAACAGTATGGCTTAAATACAAAGGAATATTGTAATCATCTAAACATTGAGAAATATTTCTAGGAAGTCCACTTGCATAAGGAAGTATCTCAAACACAGCTTCCACCTTTGCACCTTCTAAAGTCATACGTCTTGCCATTATTAAGCCTATATCGCCAGATCCTAAAATAATAACTTTTTTGCCTACCATAGTATTTTGTAAATTTATATAAGATTGAGCCACTCCTGCAGTATATACTCCCGCCGGTCTACTACCAGGTATACTTATTGCACCCCTAGTCCTTTCTCTGCATCCCATTGTCAAAATAACAGCTTTAGCCTCATACTCTAATAGTCCATTCTTATTTACAGCAATTACTTTTTTATCATGAGTTAAATCTATAACAGTAGTATCCACAATACACTCAATATTTTTTTGTCTTGCTTCATTAATAAACCTTTGTGCATATTCTGGCCCACTTAAAGTTTCTTTAAATCTAGTTAATCCAAAGCCATCATGAATACATTGTCGAAGGATTCCTCCTAATTTTTTCTCTCTTTCAATTATTACTATATCGTCTATTCCACATTCTTTTAGTTTTACTGCTGCTGCCAGGCCTGCTGGTCCTCCACCAATTATTATCACATCTTTTTTTATAGTCATTATACTCTCACCTTCCCAACAAACATATTTGAACCTTTTCTACAGTAGAGTATTTCTTCTTCTTTTTTGTTCTTTTCTTCTTTAATTAAATTTGCTATTCTTGTTTGACAATAACCTCCTTGGCATCTTCCCATCATGGCACGAGTTCTGTATTTTATTCCTGTGACAGTATCCACTCCCAAAGGATTATTAATAGCCTCTAATATTTCAGCCTTTGTTATAGTTTCGCATCTACAGATTACTTCTCCGTAATTTTCATCTTCTTCAATCAATTTTCTTTTTATTTCTAAAGGTTGATCGTTGAAACATGTAATGCCTTTTCTATATTTATTAAAATGTGGATTTTCTTTAAGAGATTCTTTTTGTGACAATAAACTCACTACATATTTTGCAATGGGAACTGCACTTGTAAGTCCAGGTGATTCTATTCCTGTTAAGTTTATTAAATTTGGTATATCCTCTCTTAATTCTATTTTAAAGTCATCATATCCACCTTGATCTTTCCCTACTAATTTAGGTCTGATTCCTGAAAAGTTTCTTATAAAATGTTCTTTTTTAATATGAGGAAAAATCCTTCCTCCATCTTCTATTAATAGATCCATAACATCTTTTGTTACAGAATAATCATCTTTTTCATCTATATATTCGCTACTCGGCCCAATAAATACATTCCCATCAATTGAAGGCGTTAAATGTATTCCAAGCCCTCCTGCCTTAGGGTTTGGCACTGGATATGCAGGCATATTTAAAAACTGTCCTGCCTTTTGATCTAATATAAAATATTCTCCTCTACAAGGATGTATAGTGTATTCTTTAATACCCAACATTTTACCGACTTTGTCACTATTTAACCCTGCAGAATTTATAATCCATCTAGATTTATAAGTTCCTTTATTTGTTTTAATTTCATAAATCTCTTTATCTTCACATATTTCTTTTTTTATATTCAAAACTTCATTGCCTAGGAAATAATTCACTCCATTTTCAACAGCATTTTCTGCCATGGCAATCGTATAAATAAATGGATTTAAAATACCAGTACTTGGAGAATATAGTGCAAACTCCCCTTCTATAAAAGGTGATAATTCTTTAATCCTATCTTTATTTATAATCTCTAGGCCAAAAACATTGTTTGCTTCACCTTGCTCCTTCATTTTTATTAGCTTCTCTTTATCATCATGGGTAAAACCAACTACTAGTTTTCCGCTTCTTTTAAAAGGGATATCAAGTTCATTAGCAATTTCATCAAATTTTTGATTTCCTTCTACACAAAATTTTGCCATTAAAGTGCCTGGTTTGTTATTAAATCCTGCATGTAAAACCCCAGAATTTCTTCCACTAGTTTCACAGCATACATCTAACTCTTTTTCTAATACACAGGTACTTAAATTATACTTTGAAAGCTCCCTCGCAATGGAACTTCCTACAACTCCTCCTCCAATAATTGCAATGTCATATGTATTCTTCACTTTTTTCCCCCCATTTTTAACTTATTGATATAAGTGTATCACAATTTTATTTTTAGTCTTTATAGTTTGTATAATTTTTATATATTAGAAAAGTAGTTTGTTTTAATCACATTATCAATTAAATTTATTTTCCTTGATAAAACATAATATCATTACTACAATTAACTATATATTCAGATTAATTATTTTATAATTTCAAGGTGGGACAGTATATTATGAAAAGGTTAAAAAAATTTTTATTATCAATTCTAGTTGTAATATTAATTTCAAGCATTAGTATTGGTACTTTTATTGGTAATTTGCTTTTTAATGTAGTGATTAGCGCCAGTTCTCCTAAAAATGCAATTTATGCTGACTATACATATAAAAGCTCTTATGATAACGAAAACTGGTTAACAAAAAAGTCTAATTATAAAGATAAATATATAACTTCTTTTGACAACTTAAAATTGCATTCATATGTAGTTAAACAACCTAAAAAAACATCAAAATGGGCTATTGTTGTTCATGGATATGGAGAAGAGGGAAAATTTATTAGTAGAAAAGCTCTCCACTTTTACGAGATGGGCTATAATGTTCTAATACCAGATTTAAGAGGTAATGGACAAAGCCAAGGAAGTTACATAGGTATGGGTTGGGATGATAGGATGGACATAATTGATTGGACTAACAGTATAATAAAGGATGACAGTAAATCTGAAATAGTACTTTACGGTACATCTATGGGCGGTGCCACTGTTTTAATGGCTTCTGGTGAAGATTTGCCATCCAACGTTAAAGCTATAATATCTGATTGTGCTTACACATGTGTATACGATATTTTTGATTATGAAATAGCAAGCTATTCTAATTCTTCCTCTTTTCCCATAATTGATTTTACTAATATGGTAACTTTAATAAGGGCTGGTTATTCTTTAAAAGATGCCTCTGCCATTGATTCAGTAAAAAAATCAAAAACGCCTACTCTTTATCTTCATGGTGATAAGGATAAATTTGTTCCTATTTCTATGATGAATGAATTGTACAATGCTACTAGCTCTGAAAAGGAAAAAGTAAGTATAAAAGATGGTCAACACAGTAATTCAGATTTGGCTCAACCTAAATTTTATTGGTCAACTATTAATGAATTTTTAAAAGAATATATTAAATATTAAATACATAAGCAAATAGCAAAAGTAAATTTCATAGTATTAAAAAGGAACTGTTATATTAATAATTAATACAACAGTTCCTTTTACTATTTATTTATATTTTCTCTTATATTCTTACCACCATGTTGCATTTTTACCCCATTTATCAACCCCATTATATTTAAACTTTATAATGATATTTTTTCTAATAAATTTAAAAGTACTTCTTCTGTACCTTTTATACCATCTTCCTTACTCCTAACAAATTGTCCTTTTATATGATCATGATTTATATCTCCATGCTTAAGTACATAAGCATTATCTGTTATATCTAACATCCCCATGTCCATATTAGAATCGCCTATAACAGCAAAATTTTTTATGTTTTCAATTTTGCAAATATACTCAATTGCACCTTCTTTTGTAATTCCTTTTGGTAGAAAATATATTTTTCTACCACTAATATAATGGATCCAGTTTTTATTATTTAATATCCCTATATAATTATATAAGCTCATTATGTCAAATTTTTCAAAGTCAACAACTATATAAAAAAACAATTTTTCTGCTACTCTAAAATTAGTAATGCCATTTATTTTTGTATATGGATCAAATAAATCTAACATTACATCAATGGATTCAGATGATTTTTTTATTTTTTCTACTTCTTCCTGCCACCCTAACAGTGGTTTATTATTTTTTAATATACATCCTCCATTACTAGTAATTGCGTAATCAAACTTTATATTATATTTATTAAAGTTAATTCTTTCAAACTGTTCTCTTGTTCTAGTTGTTGTTGGTATAAATAAAGTATTATCATTTATTTTTTTTAAAATTTCCATTGTTTTTAAAGATACATAAGATATCTCTTTATTATCTTTTTCTTCTATACATTCATAATAATTTTCATTTAAGTCTTTTAAAAATTTACTTGAGTAAATTATACTTCTATCTAAATCTGAAAAAATAACCATTTTATACATCCTTCATGCTTTTTATTATTCCACAACAACTATATCCTTTTAAAGGAACTTCTTCTATTGGAACATTTTTTTCTTTTGCAAGAATAAATATATGATCTAAGTTTTTATCATTTATATCTTTTACTAGTATTTTATATGGAATTCTTCTAAGTAAAACCCTTGTAGTTTCACCTACTCCTGGTTTTATAAAATTTATATCCTTTATGTTATATCTTTCTTTTATTATTCTAACATCTTCATCGGCAAGTCTTGTTATTATATCTTTTTGCCAATTTTTTATTTGATTTTCTATATTTTCATGTTGATTTTTAAAACAATCACAGATTGTATCAAGATATTTTATAGATTCATCATGTTTTTTTAATTCTTTGTAGTACTTAGCTCCATGAAAATCATTTTCGCCTATTATATCATTTCTAAGTACAGTTCTGCTTATAAGACCTGAAACAGTTGAATTTAAACATGCACTTGGAATTAGAAAATCCTCCCTAACTCCATATAATCCAGAATACCCAGCAGGGTCCGCAAGTACTGCCAAAGTAGAATCAAACGCCACATTATATTTTAATCTTAAATCTTCACAAGCTTTGTCTAGTTCTTTGCAAATAGTACCTTTTCCTGTCCATCCATCTATAAATTGGATCTTTGAATTAGGATGCTCTTTTAATATATGATCCATTGCATTCATATCTATTCCTTTATCTCTTATTATTGATATAGAATAATGAGGCAGGTTCATATTATGTTTTTCTTTTATGTATCTTTTAGCTAAAATTCCTATGGGAATTCCAGCCCTTGCTAAAGATACTAAAACTACATTAGATCCATTTTTCTTTACTATTTTTTCACTCATTACTCCTACTGCAAAAGCTAATTTCTCCTTTGTAGCTTTTAGTTTTTCATAATATAAATTTAAATATTTTTCACTTACATTATATTCAATAGGTATCATTTCCGAGTAATGAGTCCCACTTTGAATTTTCATTTCTCTTTCTTTATTACCTTCTTCTTTTATTAAATTAGAAATATCTTTTAATAAAAAAATCACATCATCTTTTGAATATGTGCCAAATTCCCCCATATGTCTCTCCTTTTAACAGCAAACTATATTTAATTTTTCTATTGAAGTTTGTTTAAATATATTAATTATCTCTTCAAAAACTTTTTTATCTTCGTTAAACTCTACAAATAAAAAACATTCCTTATAATCTTTTTTATCTATATTATACAAGTAGTTTTTCACCTTTTTATTATAAAGACTACTTAACTCAAATTTAGATTTGATTGGATAGTCATTTTTATCAATATTAATTATTGGACTTCTTGTTGTTGAATAATAATATATATTTCCCTGACAATATTTTGCAAATAACATAGGTATATACATAAATTCTTCCGTTCCTAAAAATAGTACCTCAGCATTTTTATCTTCTATGCTAAGCTTCTTAGCCTCTCTTTTCACTATATCTTTTAACTTTTTTTGTTCTATTTTATTAATCCCAAATCTGCCAGTATATTTCACATACATTTTTTCGCCAATATAATCATCCATATCAAGTTTTATATAATTTATTTGAAGTTTTTCATTTTTATCTTCAACATATTTATCATTTTTAATTTTAGTGTCATTTAGCTTTAAATCATTTAATTTAAATTCAAACTCACCTTTAAATAAATATACAAATTCTATGGAGCAGTTTAGATTTTCCTCCAATTTTTTTATTCTTTTTAAGTTTTCACCTTCCACCCAGTTTAATATAGAACATATTGTATATCTTTTCTTTGGATATAATTTATGTATTTTTTTAATAAGGTTTATACAAGTATTTGCCGTAGTTACTTCATCATCTACAAGTACAACTTCTTCTCCAAATTCAAAGTTTTTCATTTTATTAAAATAAAGATTATGATTAGTAGCATGAGAATGTTCCTCTAAAAAATCTAAGCTTTCAAAGTTTGCCACATTTTCCCTAGTTGTATGTAAAAATTCATAGTCATTTTCTATATAATTAAATACACTATGTCCTATGGCAGTTCCTGTCTCTGCAAAAGAAATCACAACTCCGCTAGATGGATTTCTTTTTTTATTATAAGCCTTTACTATTAATTTTCCTAAGTTGTCCATATCTTTTGCTCTGCAAGCAATATGCTTGCCAAGCACTTTAGACACAAATAAAAATCTTCTTTTTTCATTATTTCTTACTCCTATTTCTAGAAAATCTTCTAGATTTAAGCCTAACACATTTTCTTTAATTTCTAAATTACAGTTAAAATTTAAGTAAGTCATTATAGTCTATCCCCTCATTTAATACTCCATATATTATAGATAACATGATGATTTTTTTAGCCCATAATAAATGAGGATTAATTTCATTCATACGCTGCCCAGATATGCTTCTACTAACACCGAATTTACTCTCTGTACTTTCTAAAATCATCTTTGCATCCATATAATCTTCATAACTTACTGTACAAAGCGCTTGTACTATTGCTACTTGATTTGGATGTATTACTGTTTTTCCAACTAATCCATGGAATTTATCTAACAATATTTCTTTAACATATTGTTCTTTTATCTTTTCGTTATTTATATCATAAAATTCTGAAACACCACCGCTAATAGGTATATCTAGTTCTTCTCTAGATAAATATGTAATGATATCATTGATAAAGTTATTACAAATAATATTCTCATATATGGAAAAGTTTTTGCTTCTTCTTATTCCAAAAATACCAAGAATATCTGTTATACCCATTCTAATATTAAGTATTCTTGATTTATGTTTAAACAAAGTATTATATAAATCTAAAAATGATTCTTCTTTACTTTCTTTATATATAAATTCTTTACTTTCAATTATAGGTAGCAAGTAAATTTTATCTAGGCTTATAGTATCTAATACTTCTATACATTTTTCTATAATAATACTATTTGCTTTTGGAACAAGAATCCCCGTTAACACTTCCTGGTTTTCATAAATAATGTTTTTTATTTTTTCTAGTTGTGTAGGGTTTTTTATTCTAATAAAAATAAGCGGTCTTTCACTATCTTTTATTTCTTTTTTTATATTGTTTAGTACTAAGGATAAATTTTGAATTGCTTCTTCCTCTCCATTTGTACCTATTGCGTCTTCTAAACATATAGCCAAGGGTCTAGAACATTTTACATTTCCCATAATATTTTTATACATCATATTATACTGAGTGGCTGGTATATATAAAAAAGCGCCTAGAGCATACTTCAATATACTTATATCTGTATTTTTATTAAATTCTTCTGGTTCTTTAAAAAATAGTCTATTTATATCTTTTTTATCTATAAAATCAAAGTATCTCAATTTTCACTCCCCCAAAAAGATAAATACAAAGAACTAACGTCCTTTGTATTTCTGTCAATTTATTTATTGTAAATTATAGATGTGTTAAGTTCTTCTAATCTCTTAGTATTATCTTTTATTGATTCTCTGTTCATAGCTTCTATTCTTAAAGTCTCTTCTATACCACTTTTAATTGTAGTATGCATTTTTTCTAAAGTTTCTATTTGTATAGAACTTGAATTTGCCATTTTAGCTATTTGTATACTTTGTGATGTTACGTTTTGAGCATTTCTTATAAGTAATTCATTTGTTTTATCATCAAGAGCTTGTAAAGATTTTGTTTGTAATTCTTGCTTCTTTAACAAAATTGCTTGAGATAAACATTGTTTAAATACTGGCAATGTAACAACAAATGCGCTATTTATTTTTCTTATTAAACCGTAGTTATTATGTTGCATTCCTCTAAGCATTGGTATAGTTTGTATAGCTATATTTTCAGCTATTCTTAAATCATAAATCCTTTGATTTAACATGTCGTATACTTTAGTAAGTTCTTGGAAGTTAACCACATCCATTTGATTTCCACTAGTTTCTGCCAAGTTTTTAAAATGAGGTAAAATTTCATTATCCATTTCTTCTATTGCCATTTCACCAGCTACTATGTACTTTTGAAGTTCTTCGTAGAAATTAAAGTTTTCATTTAACATAGCCCCCAATTGCTTGTTAGATGTTTGTATTTCTCTTTCATATTTTTCTAATTCTATTTGAATTTTTTCAACTTCTCCACCTAAAGTCTCATACTTTTGGAACATAAGCTCTATGGCATTACTAGCTTTTTTAAATATTTTTTGTAGAAATGATGGTTCTTTAGTTTCTTGGAAATCATCTAAATCAAATCTATCCATTATTTTAGCTAACTGTTCTATCATTTTTGAATTTTCTTCGTTCTTATTCATTTTAATAGTATTTAGTAGACTATTTGATATTCTAGCAATTCCTTCTGCTGCTGGACGCCCAAACTCAAGAATTGTATTTGGATTTTCTACTTCTATAAGAGATGTTAAAGCTTCCACTTCTCTAGATTGTCTAAGTTCTTGTTTTTTCTTATTTGTAAATTCTACTATATCAAAGTTTTCTTCAGTATTATTTACTTCTGTATTATTGATAACCTGTGGTGTGTTTTTATTATCCCTAGATAAATTATTAAGATTTATTCCCATTAAAATAATCCCCTTTTGCTAAATAATTTTTTAAATATATTTTTTTCCTCTTCTTCTTTTTCATCTAAATCAAATTGATAAATCATTTTATCCAGCCTGTGAATATCTATTACTTTAGAAGATATTACATTTTCAATGCAGTTATCTCCCCCTGGCGATAACATAATAATATCAAATCCTATTTTTGATAATAAAAGTAATAAAAATCCAATTTCCTTATTAAATACTACGGCTTCTTTCATATAAATAACTAACTTTGGATTAATTAAAGCATAATCAAAATTATTTATCATATGTACAAGTTTTTTATCCATATTTAAGACTGTAAATAAACCTTTTATCCTATCTTCTCGATTTAATTCATCAATAAATACATTACTTGCTATAATTTCTTCTACTTTTTCTAAAATCATAGTTTGCTGAGGTTTGCTTAATGTTGATATTGAATAACTTTTTTCTTGTAAAATAGATTTTTTATCGATTATTCCTTTTGAATCAAGTATAAAAGATAAGCTAAAAGCATCATTTGTAAACGGTTTAGCCAGTTGTTCAAATCCATCTTTTAAATCAATGAAATTGACATATTCTCTTGGCCCTTTTAATATTTTTACAAAGTTTCGATATTCATGTCTATCATTGTATACTCCATTTATTTTAGAAAAGAATACAGACACCTCTATGTAATTATTATCAAAATTAAAACTAGGTCTTAGCTTTAAAGGTTGGTTCCAATAAATAGATATTTCCTCCATAGTTGAAGTTAATAAAACATTTTTTATCTTTCTATCTTGTAGCTGCCAGGGCTTAATAAAGCCAGATTCATTTAATAACTCATTACTTATTCTTTGTGATGCCTGCGCACCTATAGTCATTGCTTTTTTTATAGATCCTTTATTCACCTTTTCTCCAAGAGCAACTCTCTCTTCAAAAGCAAGCATATCTTCCACATTTTCTTTTATAATTTCCTCTATTTTATATAGGTTTTTGTTTAAAACTACTATGTTACTTGATGAATTAGGATTTAGATATAATACATCGAAGCCAGCTAAATATAATATTGCTAAGAAGTATGCTTCATGTTTTTTTATTTCTCCATAAAAAATAATTTTTGGTGCATCATCTTTATTTATAGTTAAGGGTTCTACATAAGTTTTTATCCATGACATAACCTTAATAATAAAATTTTCCTTAACTCTTTCATTATTAAATTGCTTTTCTTCTTCTTTTAAAACCATATCAAATGATCTTTTTATATTGTTGTTTATTTTTTCATTTGAAATTATTCTAATGTCCATATGTTCTAAACTATTTCTATAGTTAATTAATTTGTTTTTGAAATAATTTATCATATCAAAATCACTAGGATTTGGCAAACTACTACTAAACAAGGCTATATCTTTCCTATTATCAATATTATATTTGGTTTTGAAGATTTCTAAATTATACAAATCTTCATCTTCTAATCCTATATAGGAAATAAAATAATTCGTATATCCACTCGTAATTGTATAATTTTCTCTATCTATTTGGCTGGAGAATATTTTTTCAAAGACTTTAGAATCACCCATTTTATCCTCCTCAAATTTAATTATTATTTTTAATTATCCCCATCCTAAAAAAGAATGGGGATATTATTATTTTTAAGCATTTTCAATTGCTAGTTCTTCATTTTTCTCTGTTTTTGGGTTAAACAATCTTATTACTAATTTCACTATTTCATTAACTACTACTATTGATGCAGCTACTAATATTATTTTTATCCATATTTCAAAACTTAATGATACAGAGTTAAAGAAATCTTGGAATATTTGTACAAAGAAAATTTGTGCTATTCCTGTTACAGATATTATTTGTAGTGCAAGCTTATTCTTTGTGAAGTTTGGTATTATACTATCACTTCCAAACTCCCTACAGTTAAATGCATTAAATAAAGCCAAGAATGCAAATAATGAGAACATTACTGTTTCATTTTCTTCTGGTGTTACATTTAATATATTAAATGTAGATTGTGCAAGTAATAAACCTGTTATAAATAATGCATTTAAAATTATTGTTCTTATCATTGATTTAGATATTATATTAGCATTTCTGTTTACAGGTTTTCTATTTAAAACAAAATCTCTTACTGGCTCTAATCCAAGAGCTAATGCTGGAGGCCCATCCATTATTATGTTTACCCACAATAATTGTATAGTTGTAAATGGCATTTCTTGACCTAACACTTGAGATATTATTGCTATTAAGAAAGCAACCACGTTTACTGTTAATTGGAATTGAACGAATCTTTGGAAGTTATCGTATATTCCTCTACCCCATTTTATACCTTTAACAATTGTTGAGAAACTATCGTCAGTTAATATAATATCTGCAGCATTTTTAGAAACTTCTGTTCCAGATATACCCATTGCTATACCAACGTCTGCTTTAGATAAAGCTGGAGCATCATTTATTCCATCTCCTGTAACTGCAACTACTTCGTTGTTATATTGTAGTGCTGATACTATTCTCATTTTGCTGTCTGGTTTACTTCTAGCAACTATAGATATTGTTTTTATTTCTTCTCTTAATTCTTCATCACTTAATGTGTCGATATAAGAAGCTTCAACAGCTCTCATATTATTTTTTAATAATCCTAATTCTTCACCAATTGCTTTTGCTGTGATTATGTTGTCGCCTGTAAGCATTTTTACAGCAACACCAGCATGATTAGCTACTTTTACTGATTCAACAACATCTGGTCTAAGTGGGTCTCTTATACCTACAAATCCACTAAATACTAGGTTGTTTTCTTCTAAAGATATATCTATTGTTTCATTTTCAAGTGTTAAAGCTACTTCAGCCTCTTCAGCACCTGATGAAATTTGCTTATAAGCAAATCCTAAAGTTCTCATTGATTTAACTTGTAGTTTTTCTATTTCTTTTAATATATCTGTTTTTATTTCTTCAGTTATAGGTATTATGTTTTCACCTTTTTGAACAAAAGTACATAAATCTAATAATACTTCTGGTGCCCCTTTAGTTAACAATAGATAAGAATCACCATTTGCAACTAATGAGCTCATTCTTTTTGTATCTGAAGTAAATGGTTTTTGAGATGTTACATCTGAACTACTTCTTATTTTTCTATAATCTTTGTCTTTATTATATAAAAGCAGAGCACATTCTGTTGCACTACCTAAATATTTGACTTCTCCATCACTATGTTCAATGTCAGCTGTAGAGTTTATTAAACAGTTTTCTTCAAAGAAACTATTTGTATTTCTATCATTTCCCTCTATATATCTTCCATCTACATATGCTACTTCTACAGTCATTCTATTTTGAGTTAATGTTCCTGTTTTATCTGAACATATTACTGAAACAGAACCTATAGTCTCACAAGCTTCTTTTTTAGTAACTAAGGCATTTATTTTAGCCATTTTTTGCATAGTTATCGCTAATGTCATATTTATCATAGTTGGCAAACCTTCCGGTACTGCTGCAACTATCAAGGCCACACATACTGTAAATGCAGTTTTAGCTGGTCCTATTGATTCTAAGAATGGCATAAATCCTGACATATCAACATTTAATGTATTATTCATAACCATTTTGAAAATCATAAATATAAATAGTAAACCTGCTATTCCACTAGAAACTTTGGCAATCATGGCACCAAGATTTCCAAGCTTTAATTGCAGTGGTGTTTCTTCATCTTCATCACTTAGGTTTTGAGCAATTCTACCCATTTCACTATTATCACCAATAGACGTAACTACCATAGTTCCTCTACCATAGGCAACTAGTGTACCACCAAATACCATATTTATTTGTTTAGCAGGTATAGGCTCTTGCTCTATTGTTTGACCTTTTGATTCTATTTTTTCCATTGGTATTGTAATATCCGCATTTTTAGATACATCATCAGACTCTCCAGTTAACATATCTTCTCTAACTTTTAAGTTTACGGATTCAATCAGTCTTCCATCTGCTGGAACCATGTCTCCTGTTTCAATATAAACTATATCTCCAGGAAGTAATTCATTTTTAGAAATTTGTTGTACTTTTCCGTCTCTAAGTACTTTAACTTCTATATTTTCTGTTAGTTTTGAAAGTGCCTCTGCTGCTTTTTTAGATTTACCTTCTGTAACCATTCCTATTCCTACACCTATAGCTATGGCACATATTATACCTATAGCATCATGTGTTTCACCAACAACTGCACTTATTATTGCTGCTGCAATTAATATTACTATCATTGGTTCACTTAAAGCTTCCTTTAAGTCATCCAAAAAACTACCTTCTTCTTTTGGTGTAAACTCGTTGAAACCATATTTATTTCTTCTAGAATCAATCTCTTTTGACTCTATTCCTGTTTCTACGGTAACCGCTAGTTCTTTTAGTACTTTGTCTTGTTTTTCATTAAAAAATTTCATTTTTTATACCCCATATGCACATTCTACTCTTGCTAAATTCTCTCTTATATCTCTTAAAGATGTATCTCTAGTTCCTTCTCCTATTGCAGAGAATTTCCAAGTATCTTTATATCTATATATTGTTCCTACTATAAGAGCAGTCTTATCACTATAGTCATCTGTTAAATTATATTTTGCTATTTCTTTATTTGTCTCTCTATCTACAACTCTGATAAAGGCATTTTTTATCATACCAAAATGTTGTCTTCTACTTACGCAATCATAAATATTAACTACAAATAAAAGTTTATCAACGTTAGATGGTATTTTATTTAAGTTCACTAAAATTTGTTCATCGTCACCATCGCCATCTCCAGTTAAGTTATCACCTGTATGAACAACAGATTTACAATTACTTTTTAAGTTTCCAAAATAAATTAAGTCTTTACTGCTATTCATTTGTCCTTTTTCATTTAGCATAAATACTGATGCATCACAATCCACATCGGCTGCTCCTGCGCCAAATAAACTACTTAAGAACCCTCCTCCTTTTTGAGAAACTGGGTCCCATCCAAGCCCAACTAACAAAGAACTAAGCCCTGGATTAGATTTCTTTAAATCTATTTTTTCTCCTTTTTTCAAACTAATTGACATAAACATTTCCCCCTATTTTATACATTTAATCCATAATTTTTACATAGAGCCTCTAGGCCACCTTCAAATCCTGACCCTACTGCGCTAAATTTCCATTCACCATTGTATTTGTATAATTCACATGCTACTATGGCAGTTTCTATACTAAACTCTTCTCCAAGATCATATCTTAGTATTTCTTCTTCATTTTCAGAATTTAAAACTCTTATGTATGAATTACTTACTTGTCCAAAATTTTGTCTTCTTTCTTTAGCTTCATAAATTGTTACGGCAACAGCTATTTTTTGTATATGATTAGGCATTAATTTTAAATCAACTAAGATTTCTTCATCATCGCCATCACCTTCTCCAGTTCTGTTGTCACCTAAATGCTCTACTGCTCCAGATATATGTTTTAAATTATTATAGAATACAAAATCTTCATCTCTTTCTACTCTACCTGATTCTCCTACCATGAATATACTTACATCTAAATCATAGTCGTAACCACTATCAAAACTGTTAATATCCCATCCTAATCCTAATTTGATATTTTTTAATCCTGGATTTCCTTTTGTAAGATTAATTTTTTCTCCCTTTTTTAAAGTTATTCCCATTATATAACCTCCATATTAACTAATATATTTTATATGTCTAATAAATATCTTTCTATAAATTAATACCAAAGTTTTTGCATAAAGCTTCTAATCCACCTTCAAATCCTGATCCTAGTGCATTAAATTTCCATTCTCCATTATGTCTATATATTTCAGCTACAACTACTGCTGTTTCTATACTAAAGTCTTCTCCAAGGTCAAATTTTAATAATTCTTCATTATTATCTTTATTGATAACTCTAATATATGAGTTACTTACTTGACCAAAGTTTTGTCTTCTTTCCATTGCCTCATGAATTGTTACAGTAAAAGCAATTTTATTTATATTTTCTGGAACTAATGATAAGTTTAATAATATTTCTTCATCATCTCCATCGCCTTCACCAGTTCTATTATCTCCTACATACTCCACTGCTCCTAAAGAATGCTTTGGATTATTATAAAATATAAAATCAGTATCTTGTGTTACTTTGTCATTACTTCCTAATAGAAATGCTGATGCATCTAAATCAAAGTCAAATCCACCATCATATTTATTAGTATCCCATCCCAAACCTACCATAATATTTTTTAGTCCTGGATTTCCTTTTGTTAAGCTAACTTTTTGGCCTTTCGCTAATGTTATTCCCATAATCTCTACCCCTTTCATTTAGTAAGTAATACCAATATTATTATACCATTGGTATTAAGTTATTTGAAATAATTTAGGAATTTTTATCAGTTTTTTCTAAAAAAGTAATAATAAAGAGAAATAAAAATATTTTTATTATTTCTCAACTTTTTTTAATGATTGAGATAAAATATATCCTGAAAGAGCAAAAAGTACTAAAGTTAAACTATTTAATATGGTGAATTTTAAGTATATAAAATAAGAAGTAATAGATATCATAGCAAAAATAAATATTATAACAAACCTATAATTCAGTAACTTCCATTTTCCATCTTTCTTAAATTCATCATAAATATCTTTAAACCCTATCCAAAAACCTAAAATTATATATCCACTAAATTCTACTAACATTATTAAATAGTCATATATAGAATCATAAGAAGTTTGTTTTAAATCAATACAAATTTCACTTAACTCACCCATAGCTAATACAATTAGTACTCCTATAAGAAAATATAAAGTGTTAATCATTATATTTCTATTTTTCATATTATCCCTCCCATTTAATAAAATTTTATATAGAATATATTTATAAATGTAGCAGAAATATATATTATATGCATTGACATTTTATTAAATTCAATGTTTAAAACCATAATTGGGTATAAAAGTTTATATTTATTATATAAACTTGAGGAGGGTGATTTTGTGTTCACTAAATTAGTAAGCAAATATAAGAAATTTAAAATAATAAATTATAAGAAACCTAAAAAGATTTGTTCCTGTTATAATATTTCTAATCACGACATTATGGATGCTATAAATAATGGCTGCCGTGGAATAAATGATATTAGAAAAACTACAAAAGCTGGAACTGCTTGTGGAAAATGTAACGCCTCACTTGAATATGAAGTTTATAAAGCATTAAAAAAGTAAGTCTCTTGTTAAAGAGACTTACTTTTTATATTTTATCAAAATCAGGAAATTAATTTGCTTGATCTAAATTGTTTACTTCTTCTGTTGATTGATCTTCTTTTAGTATTAATTTTCTATTCCATAACATAATTCCAACTGTTGAAGCTATTAATGCTCCTATTCCAATTGTCTTATACTCAGTTAACTTAACTATTAACCATGGTAGCGGACTTGAACCATAGTCAATACTTGATATCATTGTAGCTCCATTTGGTATAGCAAACTTAGCTGCTAATGCTGCATCTGTAAATAATGGAGACATACTTGTTCCTATTAGTAACCCTGCTCCTATAACTATAATTCCTACTATAAATGCTCTGAAGAAATCCCCTCTTACAAGTGGAGTAATTAAGACAAACATAAAAGGTAACCCAGCTAATGATGCAAATGGTAAGAATTGATTTCCTGGTATTATTAATGCTAATATTAATGTTACCGGCACTAAAACTAGTGAAACTGCTAGTGTAACTGGATGACCAACACTTACAGCTGAATCTAATCCTATGTAAAGCTTAGCTTTTCCTTCAAATTTACGTTGTATTAAAGATTGTACTGCTTCAGATACCGGCATTAAACCTTCCATTAGTACTGCTGCCATTTTTGGAGTAAGTACAAGTACAGCACCCATTACTACTGCTAAATTTAAAGTACCTTTTACATCATATTTTGCAAGTAATCCAAGAATTACACCTATGGATGTACCTAATATTGCTGGATCTCCAAATACACCAAATTTCTTTTGTATATCATTTGCATCCAACTTTATTTTATTTATTCCTGGTATAAAATCTAATATTTTATTTGCTATCCATGCTATTGGTACATAAGATGCTGAGAATCCATGAGGAATTGATATCCCAGGAAGTCCCAATTCCTTTTCTACCAATGGAGCAGTTCTATCTGCAAGAACCATTGTGACTATCATATTTACTGCTGACATTACTAAAGCTATTGGTAAGCTTCCTGTTAGCATATAAACTAAAGAACCTGTAAAAGCAAAGTGCCAGAAATTCCATATATCTATATTTACTGTTCTAGTCGTTCTTGTAAGTAACATTACAACATTTATTATTATTCCTAAAGGTATTATTAAAACACCAACTGTTGAACCAAATGCTATTGCTGAAGCTGCTGGCCAACCAACATCAAGTACATTTAGGTTTAATCCAAAGTTTTTAACCATTGCCTCTGCTGCAGGTCCTAAATTTTCTGTAAGTATTGTTATTATTGCATTTAATCCTATAAATCCTATTCCTATTAAAAGTCCTGATTTTATAGCATTTGCTAATTTGACACCTAAACATACTGCAAATACTGCAAATATTATTGGCATCATTACTGAAGGACCTAAGTCAACTAACTTTTGTAATATTTCCATTATTACTATTCCCCCTATTTATTGTGATTTATAATATTTTATTATTTAAAACGTCTACTATTACTGATGGGTCTTGCTCATTATATAAACTCTCTAAAAATTCAGTTTCTCCAAATAACTCCATTAATTTTGATAAAAGACTTACTTGCTCTTCTTTTTGAGTAACTAATAATACAAATGCCATATTTACATTAATATCATTATTAGTACACATTTCTTTAAATTCACATTCATTTTTTAATCTTACAAATGCTACTCCTGGCTTATTTACATGTTCTGAATCTGTATGAGGTATAGCTAAGTTATACTTTTCAGTTCCTATAGCAGTTGGATATTGTTCTTCTCTTTTTATAATTGCATCCTTAAAAGACTCTTTCACATATCCTGTTTCAAATAGTTTATCTGCTATAGACTTTAAAAATTCATCACTAGTTTTATATTCTACATCTAAAAATACTAGGTCCTTACTTAACATTTATTCCACCTACATTCCTAGTTTTGCAACTATATCATCCATTAATTTATCTACTCCTAATCCAGTTATAAAAGCTAATCCTGATACCACTGGTATATCTACACTTTGGTTAAATTGAGCTGTAGTAACAACCATATCATGTCCTGACACTTTTCCTGGTAATTCTGCTACTGTACATTGAGTAAATGAAACTTGTCCTCCTAAGCCTCTTTTTTCAAATCCAGCTTTTAGTTTCTGAATTGCTACTGTTGATGTTGCTATCCCTGCTCCACATGCTACTACTATTTTTTTCATAATCCTTTTCTCCCTTTATTAATATAATTTCTTAATGTAATTTAAATCTTTTTTATTAATTATTTTTTCTACTTTGTACATTTCATCAACTTGGTTATATATGTCCAAGAATAAGTTTTCATGTTCTAGGAATACCTCTTTATTTATGGCTATCATCATTACTAGTTGAACTTCTGAGTACACCCATTTTATTGGTTCTTCCAAAATCGCCACATAAATTCCAGGTTTTTTCACTTCTCCAACTAATGCATGAGGAATGGCAACCATATTTCCTATTTCTGTTGATGAAAGTTGTTCTCTTTCCATAAAGGAATTTTTCATTACTTCGTCTATATATCCTAATTCATACATTTTATTAGACATATATTCTACCACCTCTAAATAGTTCTCTATTTTTAAATTTGGTGAAAATATTTCATCTTTAAAGTATGATTTTATATCTAGCTTGTAATTTTCATTTCCTTTACTTATAAAATGATTTATTTTATTCATATCTGTATCACTTAAAATAGGTGATACATTTATAATAGGTAAGTTTTTGTACTGTAGGTTAATGGTTGAAATTATTAAGTCAATATCTTTAAAATCTAACTCCTCCAATTTATAAGATGGATATACCCCACAAATCTGAATTTTAGATCCAAATCTATTTGATAATTTACTTCTTAGAAGTATGGATGTTCCCATACCAGATGCACATATAACAATCACTCGAAGTCTATCTTTTCTTCCTTTTATGTTCATCCTTTCTAGGGCTCCACCAAAATGTAGCGCCAAAAATCCAACTTCATTTTCATCTACTTCCACATTCATATCTCCTTCTATAGCTTTAGCCAAGAAGTTTGATAGCTCGTAAGCTAGTACATAGTTTTTCTTTATTTGATCTAGCAAATTATTTCTTATTTTCATTTTATATTGTATTCTGTGAAGAACACTTTTTAAATGAACAAGAAGACCATTTTCCAAAATTTCATCATGAGTAAAATCTATACCTATTTGCAAATAAATCTCTTTTAAAGACTTTCTTATGGTTTTTAGATTGTTACTATCTTCTTCATCTATAAAATAGTTATCATCTTTAAATAATCTGTTTTGAGATTTTAGATGCTGGTATATATACACAACCTCTGCTGTTGGAAATTCAATTTCTGTCAGCTTACATATTTGTCTACAAAGATTTAACGATGCTTCATATTCAATCTCATCTGATGGAATATGCTTTACTTTTTCTTCATTGATAATCTTGTCATTTTTTATTCTTGTAATAGTAATCACTATATGATTGAATAAATTATCAAATCCTAAATCAGTAATATTTAAGTCGTATTTATTTATTACATCAATTATTATAGATTTAATACTTTCTGAAGACTTTGTGTCTATCATTTCTAAAATAGTTTCTGATTTTTCTTGGCCTATTTTATGCACAATATAATCAGATAAAAAATATCTAAACTTAGCTTCATCACCACTAATATAAACTCCTGAGTTTCCTTTGCGGGATAATTTTAAGTCATAATTATGTAATATACTTTTTACTACCTTCAGATCATTTTTTAATGTAGATAAACTTATAAATAGCTCATCACATAACTCATCTTGTTTAATGGATTCTGTCTCACTATCCACATATAGAAATGCTAGTTTTCTAATTAGCCACTCTACCCTGTTTTCTTCTAAAGTATACACACAGTTGCAATCGATTTCTCCAACTATACTTTTTAACATTTTATAGTTATCATAATTGTCATATTTTATTTTATATCCATGACTTCTCTTAGAAATTATTTCACATTTATATGATTGCAAAAATTCATTTATATCCTTTATGTCCCTTTGCACTGTTTTTACAGATATTTGATTTATTTTTGCTAAATCATTTCCACTTATATAACCTTCAGCGCTTATAATTGCATTTATTATTCCTCTTTGTCTACTTGTTGCTTTTATCATTTTTATCTCCCTCATATTTATATAGTATCAATAAGTATTTTTTTTAAATAGTCTTTATATTTCTCTTATAAAAGGACATTTGTCGTCTCACTTGGCAAAATAATGTCCTTTTATAATTCTACTACTTTTATACATGTAGTTAATAGATTAAAAATTGATTTTCATAATTTAGAAAGTCTATAGTAATACCTGTATAATTTGGTATATTACATTATTTATCACTTATACCAAATGATACTACGTCAAAATATAAGCAACATATGATAATATATTTCTTAAATCTTTATGGGGGTATTATGTATGAAAAGGATTAAGAAAATAATAATAGCCCTTTTGCTTATCTTCTTAATTGGAGGCATAGGGGTTAGTTCTTTGGTAGGAATATTTTTTTATAATTTAGCAGTAAATGCAAATTATTCAAAAGAAATAGTATATGCAGATCATAATGGCGATAAATTGCGAGATGATGAAAAATGGCTTGAAAAAGAATCAAATTATACTGAGAGTTATATTGAATCTAATGATAATTTAGATTTGCATGCTTATGTGATAAATCAAAATAATAATACCGATAAATGGGCAATTGTTGTTCATGGTTACGGTGGCAGTGGTAAATTAATGAGTGCTAAAGCAAAATATTTTTATGAAATGGGATATAATGTATTAATTCCAGATTTAAGAGGTCATGGAAAAAGTGAAGGTGAATATATTGGTATGGGATGGAAAGATAGACTAGATATAATAAGTTGGATTAACTTTATAGTTAAAAATAATTCAACTTCTAAAATAGTTCTTCACGGTACTTCTATGGGTGCTGCCACGGTTTTAATGGCTTCAGGAGAAGATTTACCTCCTAATGTGAAAGCCATTATATCTGATTGTGCTTACACCTCCGTTTGGGATGAATTTAGTTATGAATTAGAAACTTATTTAAACGTACCAACTTCTTATGTCCTAAATGTTACTAATATTGTTACTAAGTTAAGAGCTGGATATTCTTTTAAAGAAGCTTCTGCAATAAATGCTGTAAAAAAATCTACTGTTCCCATTCTTTATATTCATGGTGATAGTGATAAGTTCGTTCCTTATTCTATGATGGACAAGTTATATAGTGCCACTAAGTCTCCAAAGGAAAAATTAACTGTTGAAGGTGCTGAACATTCAAATTCAGATTTAATTTCACCTTATCTTTATTGGCTTACAATAAATGATTTTGTAGAAAAATATATTCCTTAATTGTTCATTTTAATTATATTTTCATGAATTAACTAAATTATAAATTCTATATATTAAAAAATAAGCCTCTAATTAAAGAGGCTTATTCCTAAAATTCAAATTTAATTCACCTATGAAATACTATATAGCTCTAGTGTACCCTTTTAACCATTCAGCTTCTTCAGTAGTTAAGAATGGGCTAACTGTATCAAATACCATTTTGTGATATTCATTTAAGTATGCTTTGTCATCTTCTTTCATAAGATCAGCATCTATAGCATCTAAATCTATTGGCGCTATTGTTATTGGTTCAAATTCCATAAATTGACCATATTCGTTTTTAATACCTTTTTTACAAAGCATTTCATTTTCTAATCTTATTCCATGAGAACCAGCTTTGTAGAATCCAGGCTCATTAGTAGTTATCATGCCTTCTTCTAATGTAGCTAAGTTTCTGTTGTCCCATCTGAAACCATTTGGAGCTTCATGAACATTTAGTACATGACCTATACCATGTCCCGTTCCGTGGTTGTAGTTAAGATTTTGTTCCCACATGATTCCTCTAGCTAATATATCTAAATAGTATCCATTTGCACCATATAAGAATTTAGCTCCAGATAATCTTATCATTGCTCTAGCAACTGATGTAAAGTTAGATTTTTCTTCTTCTGTAAGTTCTCCTAAAGCAAAAGTTCTAGTTATATCAGTTGTACCATCGAAGTATTGTCCACCTGAATCTAATAAGAATAATCCTTTTGGCTCTAAAGTAGTATTACTTTCTTCAGTAGCACTGTAGTGAACTATTGCCCCATTAGCACCGTACCCAGCTATAGAAGCGAAACTTGGTTCTATAAACTGTCCTTGTTCTTTTCTAAGTTCAGTCAATTTATCTGCTGCACTTATTTCAGTTATTTCTATTTTTCCTATGTTATTTTTTAACCAGTACATAAACTTAGTTACAGCAACACCATCTCTTATATGAGCTTGTTTAGTATTTTCTATTTCCACTGGATTTTTTTGTGCTTTAAATATAGTTGAAGGGTTCATAGCATTTAATACTTTAACTCCTTCAGGTATATTTTTTAATATTGTGTAATTTATTTTGTTGCAATCAACTAAAACTACATCTTCTTTTTCTATAATTTTAACAAACTCATCTATTTCAAAGTATCCTTTTATTTCAACTACTTCTTCACCAAAACTTGCTTTTATTTCTTGATTTATTTTATTTTCATCAACAAATAATACAGCTTTGTCTAAAGTAACTACTGCATAAGAAAGTACAACTGGATTGTATTTAACATCTCCACCTCTTATATTGAATAACCAAGCTATGTCATCTAAGCTTGTTAATATGTGAGTTGTTGCTCCTGCATCTTGCATAGCTTTTCTAACTCTAGCTACTTTACTTGTAAAGTCTTCACCACTGTATTTAACATCTAATAAAAATGCTTTTGCATCAGATAAAGCTGGTCTATCTTCCCATACTTCATCTAATAAGTCACCTTCATAAGATATAGTTATATTTTTTTTAGTTAAACTAGCTTCTAATCCAGCTCCCATAGCTGCACTTATAGCTCTTCCGTCAAATCCTATTTTAGAACCTTCTGGAACTTCATTTTCTATGTATTCAAAAGTTGTAGGAACGTTTTCTTCTCCCATCTTGTAAAGTTCAACACAAGAAGTTGATAATTCCTTTTCAGCTTGTAAGAAATATCTCCCGTCTGTCCAAAGTATAGCCTTCTCTGGAGTTATTACTACAGTACCAGCTGAACCAGTAAATCCTGATATAAATTGTCTTCCTTTGAAGAATTCCCCAACATACTCACTTTGATGATAATCTGCTGATGGAATTATGTAAGCAAATATGCCTTTTTCTTTCATAACACTTCTTAATTTTGAAATTCTGTCATTAATCATATTAAACCACCTTTATTATTTTAAATCTTTTAGCTTCTTATTAAGTTTGCCATAGATTTTTTTCATATAAGGCTCATTACTAGCTTCAACTGCTTCATCTAAGTCAAACCATTTGACTCCACTATTTTCATCGGCTTTAATGTGTGTCATTTCATTTTCATCAGCACAAAGTAAATAAGTAACATTTAGATGCATGTGAGATGCCACATATTTACCTTTTTTCATATGACCATCTACTCCAAGAACTTCTAAAGAAAAAATTTCCTTAGATAAAGGTGTTACATTTTTTAGCCCAGTTTCCTCTTTTGCTTCCTTCAACGAAACATAAAGTAAGTCACTATCACCATCAGCATGTCCACCAGTCCATGACCATGAGTCATAAATGTTATGATAAATCATCAGTACTTTTGTTTTATCTTTATTTACTATCCAACAAGATGAAGTAAAATGACCTATCTCATTATTTCTAGTAAGCACATCATCAAAAGTGTTAATGTATTTTATCATTATTTCCTTGTCTTTTTCTTCTGCACAGTTGAATGGTAGATAATTTTCTATTTTTCTTATTAAATCCATGTTTACCTCCCCATTAATAATGATCCTCTTTCAAATTCTATAATATTATTTATTAATAATCAACAGTGTAATTATATTAAAATAATATTTTTATTTTAACCTTGTTATTTTAACTTTTTATTAAGATATTCTGTAGCTTTTACTACAATTAAAACTTATTATCCTGTTTTATATGCTAATCTTATTTACTAATTAATTTATTTAATATTAAAAGCGTCTACACTAATTATTCTGTAGACGCTTTTCTTTATATATTTTTCTAAATGGCATTATATATTTCTTCCTTTGTAATTTCCTTACTTGTAAATACATTTTTAATCTCAATTGGTGAATTTCCAAGTACATAGATTTTATCTGACAATAAAATTGCTTCTTCTATATCATGAGTTACAAATAATACTGTTCTTTCTTCTCTTTCTAATATTTGTTTAAAATTATTCATTATTATTTCTTTATTAATAACATCAATAGATTTAAATGGCTCATCCATTATAATGATTTTTGATGGGTAAATAAAAGCTCTTGCAATATTCACCCTTTGTCTAAGCCCTCCACTTAACATTTGAGGATAGTAATTTTTATATTCTTTTATTCCTACTAAATCCAAATATTTATCACATAGTTCTTCAGATGTTTTTTTATTATAAAGTTTTTTTACTACAAGACCAATATTCTCACTTACTGTTAACCAGTCAATTAACCTGTCATCTTGAAATATATAACTTACTCCATACTTTTCTATTGTTTCAAAACCCTCTTTATCATTAGGAATTATTCCACTAATTATATTTAATAATGTACTTTTTCCACATCCTGATTTTCCAATAATACAATTGACTTTATTTTTATAAAAATCTATACTGAAATCTTTAAATACAACTTTCTCATTAAATTTTTTATTTATATTTTTAACAGACATCATTTCTTCTTTATTTATCGTCTCCATACAAAAGCTCTCCTTAGAAATAATTTTTCAATAAGATTTAATAAGGATGAGATTGTTACAATAATTATTATCCAAGCAAAAATAGCAGTAGTATTAAAGTTTACTTTTTCACTTTGGATCATTGCTCCTATCCCATATAAAGGTTGTCCATAAACTTCTCCTGCTATTACAATTTTAAATCCAAGAGAAATAGTGGATGATAAAATTGATATTAGGGAAAACTTTATTGCTGGCAAGTATATTTTTAGTATTTTGTCTTTTCTACTAATTTTATATAAGTCAGCCATTTCTAAAATTCCCTTGTCTATATTTTTCATAGCTCCTAAAACTGAATCGTATAAAACTGGAAATACCATAATGAATACAACAATATATGGAGCACTTTCTTTATTAAACCAGATTAACGTTAAAACTATTAAAACCATGTTAGGTATCGAGCTAGCTAGAGATGTTATTGGTGTTAAAAAATTTTTAAATATATTTAAGCTATAAGAAATTATTCCTAAGACAAATGCTACAACTAATGCCATGACAAAACTTAATATGCATCTTGATATAGTTGAAAATACATCTAAAATGAATCTATCTTCTAATACAATCTCTTTTATGCTTGTAAAAACTTGTCCCAATGTAGGTAAGTATATATCATTATTTATTTTAAGAGCTATTATCTGCCATAAAAATAACAAGATGACACAAGAAAGAGCTACCTGTATTTTATCTTTATCTTTATCTTTAAATGATTTTATTTTATTATTTGTGGTAAATTGACTCATCTAGAACTGCTCCCCCTACAGATTTATTGTAAAAGTATAACCTTTCAAAAAGGTTTAAAACCTTATTTTCATAGTACTACAATTGGTAGTATTATTCAATAAGGCTTGTTTTGGTCATAATATTTAATTATTTATTCTTCTACAGATTCATCTACTTTTGTACATAAAGCTTTTAGCTTACTATAAAGTACACTACTTTAATCTTCAGGCTTAAACAAATTTACAGTGTTTACAGTTCTCATTGATTTGTCTCCTGAAGTATAAAGATTAGTAAATATGTTTAGTGGCTTTATAGTATGAATAAAGTTAATCATTAACAAACACAGGACTACTATACTTATCTTTAGTAATTTTCTTATTATCCTCTTCTTAATTATTGGCGTGCATGGTGCAAATATTTTCCTAGAAGTCTTGGTACTTTTTGAGCTAGCACCACACACATATTAATTTATATTAAAAAAACTTGATTATTATTACTCATTATTTTTAATTTCTAAAAAATCATTTTTATTTTTGAAATATTCATTATCATATTTAAAAGAGTGCTATATTTAATGATATTAAATATAGCACTCCTCATATTATTCTAATAGTATTCAACTTCAACAATCTTACCAAGTTTAACTAAAATATTTTTCATTTCATTTAAAACATAAAGTCTAGCACTTAAATCGTCCGATATATCTGACATCATATTTTCAGGATTTATACATCTTCCTATTATCATTTTTATATGAATACAGTCTTCATACAACATTTTAGACAACAGTGTGGCCCCATCCTTTTTTTTATGTAAAAAACTATCATCATTAGTAGTTAATAATCTTCTTAATATTTCACATGATTTTCTTAGTGTTAATACTCCCTCTGTTACCAAATCTATTCCTTCTATATACCCTATTGGTGGCACATCTTCATCTATAATATCTGTACTAGATCTATATTTTACATTTAGCTCTCTTGCAACGATATTGGCCGTTGTTCCACCACAAACTATTTTTTTCCCTGCACTTCCCATCATTTTATATACAACTTCTTTATCCTTACTTTTATTAATAGGTGGTCCAGAGAATAAAACTGCATTACTATCATGACTAACCTTTATAGTTGCAACAGTAGTATCATCTCCTGGTTCAAAGTAATATAATTGATTACAAACTCCTAACAGATTGTTTGTAATCGTTTTTGCGTTCATGTTTTCATTAGTAAATTTCAACAAATGCTTTGAAATATCTTTCCATTGCCAAGAATAATTTAAAGTTTTTCTTCCTCCTGCAAATTCTACACCATCACTAATCAATACTATTCGATCTCTTTCTGTAAGTTGAATTTTGCATTCTCTTATTTTTTTATCATAAATTACTATCTCATTCCAATCTAATGAAAGTATGTCTTTTCCTCTCATAAAAAACAGTGTAGGATTATCAAACTCAACAATATAAGCTATACCATCTTTGGCCACTTTTACAATGGTAAAGGTAGAATAAGCTATTTTATTTTGTGCGCAAATAGGCAATGTCTGGCTAACAGTATCCACTACATCTTCTATTTTCATTCCTTCCTTTAGCATGGTAATAGCTATTTTTGATGTAAGAGTAGCTAAAATATTAGCCTTTACACCACTTCCCATTCCATCAGAAAGCACTGCAATGAATTGTTCATCATCAGCATAAAATTCCACTTTATCTCCACATAACTCTTCTCCATATTTTAATAAACTTCCATAAGCAAAATCTATGTAGTATTTCATTATCTATGACCCTCTTCCTCAATAAGTTTTTTCAACTTAGTCAAGGTAACTTTGGTTTCTGCTGTTGTTTCTCCAAGAAGACTTGCTATCTCTTGTGCCACCATCATTTGTTTATTTATAACATCTTGAGCCATGTTTATGGAGTTTATTTTCATAGTCTGTAATTCTTTTTCCTTGTTCTCTTCTTTTGTAATATTGTTTGCTATCCATATATAAATTTGATTTTCCTCTAGCCATATAATATTTTGGTCTAATACACCATTATAGTCTGGAAGTTCTATCTTATCCCCAATAATATTTTTCCTTGTGTCCCTTACTTGCTGAAATTTATCTTCATCTAAATACATAATCACAGGTACTCCTCGGGCTTCGTCATTGCTAACTTGAAAGAAATTTTGTGCTGCTGGATTAAACTCTTCTACACATAAGTCTTTATCTACTATACCAATTAAATTAGGTGTAGCTGATATAATTACATTAGCCTTATTTTCAGCTTTTTGCCTCATATATGGAACACACATACTAGTATCAGCATAACCATTAAACACTGCTTTGGCTTTATCTCTACATGTTTTATAACCACATGCCTTACAATTTATCTCATCCATTCTTGCGAATTTACCCATAGACTTTAAAATTTCTCTAAGCTCTGTTTCACTAGGCTCTTTTAAAGGACTATATTTAGACTGGAAATTTCTATGTAAATCTATTTTCCAGAGTATTTCATCATAAGAATTGTCTATTTTATCCTTATATAATTTTTCGCACTTTTTACTATAAGTCTCTATATTTTTTCTTCTTTCATAAGAACTGGCTCCATCATCTTCAATTCCAGACCCCCTAAGGCAACCACTCTCACAGAAATTCATATCAAATATTACATTGCTTACTCTTTTATTTAAAATTGCCTCTATAGTTTTCTTACAATCATTTGGACCATCCACAGATACTACTTCTTTATTTTTACTAGAATCAAAAAAGTAATCTGTATTTTCAGATACAAACGGAAAAACCCTGTTATAATGGCTAATAGCATCAAATGAACTTTCTTCAAAATCTTCAAAACAAATACTTTCTTGTTTTATCCATGTTTTTAGTTCCTCTAGTGTAATAACTGCATCAACACTATTTTCGAATCTTGATTCATCCTTCTTTCCAAGACAAGGTCCTATAAAAACAACTTTTACATTTTCTCCATATTTTCTCTTTATGATTCTTCCATGACAAGCAAAAGCTGATATAACAGGTATTAAATTTTCAATTAAGTCAGGGTAATGTTTTTCTACTAAGTTAATTATGGATGGACAAAGAGTTGTTATATAATTTTTATCATCATTTTTATTAATATATTTAAAGTATTCATCTATTATAGGTTGAGCTGCTACCAATGTTTCCTCTACATGAGAAAATCCCAGGTGTTTCAATACCCCAGGTATTTTATGACTATCATTTCCAAAAACAGCCGCGAAACTTGGTGCAATAGAAGCTACTACTGTTTCTTTATTTTTTATATAGTGTTTTACAATTGGTACCTCTGATGTGCTTAATCTATTTTTTTGTGGACATGCCAAATAACATGCATCACAAACTATACACCTCTCTTCTCTAATTCTCGCTTGTTCATTTTTTATTTCTATAGCATTAACTGGACATACTCTTACGCAAGCATAGCAATTTTTACAATTTTTCTTACTAAATTTATCAAACCACATATGTTTTCCCCCTCGATTAATATTAGCTTGAAATCATACTAAAATTATATCAAACATAAATACAATTTTTTACATATTTAATAAAAAAAGAACTTAGTACTTTATTTAGTACTAAGTTCTTAATTGTATTAATATCTTTTATTGTAATAATTCAAAATATCCTGATGGATGGAAGAAATATATTGATCCACTATCTTTATCTACTAAGAAAGCTAAATCAGTTTCTATATTTGGTAAAAATACATATCCTCTTATTCCTTTTTCTTGCATTGCTTCAAAAGTATTTTCATCACCTTGGTATGTATATGTAAAGTCAGCTTTTTCTACATCTTTTATGTATTTATTTAAAATTGCTTCAGCTTGTGATTTTGTCATTCCTATTTTAACTTCTTCTTTATCTTTATCATCTTTTACAACTTTATTATCAGCTGGCTTAGTAGCTTCTTCTTTTTTAGTTTCTTCTTTTTTATTGTTTACCTTTATTTCTTCTTTTACTGTTTTTTTATTTTTTACAGCTTTAGTTTCAACTTTTGCTGTTTTTTTAGTTTCTTTATTTTGTGCTGTTTTATCTTCATTGTCTTTTGTAACTTCTACTTTTTCAGTATTTGTAGTTTGTTCAACTTTTACTGGCTTTTCACTTACTTGTTTATCATTTTGTGATATTGCATTTGCGATTGGAGTTATTGATAATGCTCCGCTTAATAATAAAGTTACTGCTATAATTCCTTTTTTCATTTTTCAACACTTCCTTCTAATTTATTTTATAATCTTTAAGATTTCGTCTTTTTTCTTTTATTTATACTATTATAATACCATTACCCCTTGAATAATTACAGTTACATACTTGTTACTTTGAATTACAAAATAGTAACATAGATAATTACAGAAATGTTACTAAATTTCAATAATATGTAAAATAATTTTTATTTATCCATATTAAATAAAATCCCTTAGGTTATTCTAAGGGATTTTTTTGTTATAATTCTTCATCTTTTACGATACCAAAAGCTATATTATACATAATTTTTTCTTTTATTTTACCATTGTATAAAACTTCATTGTTTTTTTCATTTATAACATAAATATAATAATCTATGTCCGGAGACCCATTTCCACGATCTAAATAGTCATCCTCTTTATAATCACACATTATAAGGTATGTTTTATCATTATTACGTCTCATTTCTAAAATATATTTATTATAATCATTTTTAGACTTTGCATCTATTTCATTGGCGGTTTTTGTTTTTTTATTCTCCAAATCAACTACTACGGTCTTTGCTTTTTTGCTTATTGGATCTACATCACAAGAAAGCAACACCTCATTTCCTTCAATAGAATAATTAGTTATATTTTGATTTTCAACTCCTAAATTAATAATATTTATTTCTTTAGTAATAATATTAAATGCAAATAAACATGTATTTATCTCTTTGCTAGTTTCATCTTTTATATGAGTAACAAAATATGACACATTATCTTTTACAAATCCCACGTCACCGTTTATATACATTTCATTTGGATCATATGATTTAGTTATAATACACTTAGATTGCTGTGAAGATAGATTTAATTTGAATAAACTCAAATAAGTTTGTTTATACACATCTTTTCCACTATCTTGGGGTTTGTTATTATATTGCTCACTATCATCATAAACCGACGAAATAATGGCCAAGTAAATATTATCATTATCTCTCATTGGTAAAGCTTTATAAATACTATTTCCATTCACATTAATAGTATCATCTATTTTTATTTCATAATTTTTTATCTTTGAACTTTTTTTATCTTTTATATCAATATATACTGTCATTTCATCACCACTGTAGGGTGAATAAGTATTTAAAAGAGACACATTAGTAATTTCATCATCTGTCTCGCAAATATTACTTTTATCATTGGATATTTTGAATAGTTCCCTATTATCTATATTTTTCTTTGATATGGTGAAACTTGCAATACCTTGCTTTACATTCTTTTCAATTTTTTCTTTGTCTTTGGATATTATAATATTATCTGTTTCATACAAACCTTTTCTCTTTTGATAAACAATATTCATATCACCAAGAGCACTTCTATCTCCATATACATCTTCTATATCTACCTTATCTTTTGTAATAAAACTTAAGGATAAAATAATTAATATCATGGTTAATGATACAATAATTAAAAATACCTTTGAAATTCTTTTATCCATATTATCCCCCTAAACATGTATTCTTTTATTTAATAATCTATAAGAAATAGTAAGGGATAATACCCCCATAATTGCGTAGTATAAAATATGATTATTTAACAATTCATCTGTAAATATTATAGAAGTAGTTGAAATATACATATATATAAATCCTGCAATTGCAATATAAGATAAACCTAAAAATCCACCTAATTTATCAAAGGATTTATGAATTAATACTCCTGTAAACAAAACTATAACTGCTAAAATAGGTCCTATAACATAGTACATAAATAATTCTAATGGATATATAGGCAATCCCATAAACAAAAAGCTCATTGAGTTGTTATAATTTATAATATGGATAATTTCACTAATATCAATACCTGTAAAGCTTTTAATTACGAATATCTCTAATACCCACAATATATGCTGTGTTACTAATACACCGTATATAAATGATACTACTGTTAATAATTTTGATATAAATATATTAAATTTATTATAAGGCAGTGTAAACAAAGTATAGACTACCTTCGTTTTATTCGAAAAGTCTTTGTACCATATTAGTAATGTGTAATATAAACACCATATAAGTGCTAATATCATAAAAAATAAAGATAAAATATATAATGAATATATTAAACTACCATTTTTTATAATCATATATGCCTCTTCCGATTTGAGTAAACCTATTCCACCTCTTATGTTCAAAATTTCTTGAACTTGCTTGGCTACTGAATGTAAGTTATAAACAAACCAGATAAGATTACTTATTGTAAGCAACCCTAAAATAGTGAAATAAATCTTTTTTATTCTTTTAAACTCTATATCATAGAGTGTTAAAATTCTACTCACCCCTATATACCTCCCTCATCTTATCTATAATAGACTTGTTTTCATTTTGTCTAACGTCCTCTACATTAAAATTAAACGCCAATTTCCCTTCATGAAGTATTACTACTTCTTCAACTATGTCTTCAATTTCAGCAATTTCATGAGTTGTTATTATGATACTTTGCTCTGGAGAGATGTATTCTATCATTACCTTAATGAATTCTTCTCTTTTAAAAATATCTATACCAGAGAAAGGTTCGTCTAGCAAAATATATTTGGCATTTTGAGCAAATCCAAGAATAATTTTAATTCTGGCTCTGTTTCCTTTGGATAAAGTACTTATCATTTTATCTTCAGTAAGATTAAACATTTCCAACAATTTTATAGCCTTTTCTTCATCCCAATTTTCATAGAACTCTTTCATAAATGCAAAAGTATCTTTTATTGTAAGATGTGGAAAATAAGTATCCATATCTGGTACAAATGCAATTTTATTATATAACTTAGGATTCATTTCTTCGCCATCTATAAGAATTTTACCTTTGTCTGGCCTAATTACACCAGCTATAGATTTTAATATGGTTGATTTTCCTACTCCATTAATTCCAAATATGCCTATTACTTTTCCTTCTTTCATCTGAAAGGTTACATCATCCAATGCATGTACTTTTCCAAATTTTTTGCTCAAGTTTATAATATCTATCATTTATAAAACTCCCCCTAAAAATACTTTACCTTAATAAAATTTAACTTCTTAATTTAATTATTTTAAATACGCATTAATATAATCTATAGGACGATAAACATGTCCATTATTATAATGTAAAATAGACTCTATCTTTATTCCCCCTATAGGATAAGGGTTTCTATTTGCTGAGTTAATTATTTTTCCTCTTCCAATATACATAACCACATGGCCTGGTGTAAAAATCAGATCCCCTGGTTGAACATTTTCCATTTGAACTTTATAATCTTTCAATACATTTTTTTGCTCAGTTGTAGAATAACCAATATTTACATTAGTTACAATTTTATAGGCCCAATAAGTAAGGCCTGAACAATCAAATCCTTGTTTACCTATATAATCTTTTTTTTCTAAAGGGTAATAACTTTTACCATAATAACCTGTAAGCTCTTCCAACCTTTCTTTTGTTATTATTTCTCCCTTACCACCCCAAGTGTATTCCTGTCCTTCTCTTTCTTTGGCTAAGGAAATAACTTCATTTATTATTTTCAAATCATTTTTACTCATGTTTTTAGTTTCTTGTTCATATTTTTTATTCATTTCCTGTGTATACTTTTCTTTTAAAAAGCTATACCCCCAAATTCCTATAAACACAACTAATATAAATATTAAAATTTTCTTTAAAAATTTTTCGATTGTTATTAACTCCCTTCAGGTTTAAGCCAGTTAAATACACAACTTCCTTATTTTATTATCACACTAAAACTTTCATATTTCAACTTACAAATTCGTCATATAAAAATAGTATTTCTTATATATTAGACGTATAAATAGTATAAAAAGTTTCATTAATTTTTATACTATTTTATAATTATTTAATTTCATATAAATACTAAATAATGTTTTTATAAATGAGTACATTACTTTAAAGGTACTAATAATTATATAATCCGACTACTTTTGATAAAATTTTATATTAATTATGTTATTACTGCATATTTTTATTAATATAATACTAATATATATTTATACCCTAAATAATAAAAAAAGTGGCTTTTTTAGCCACTTTTTTATTATTTATTTGGAACTACTATTTCTCCACTTATTATTTTTTCTATCTTACTATTAACATAGTCTATTACATCTTTTGGCACGTTTTTATCTGTTGATGGTGCAAGACCTATACCTTCTTCTTTTAAACCAAATACTAAAGTTTTACCGCCATCAAGTTTACCATCTTTTAAATTTTCAACTACTGTATAAACACCTTCATTTACTTTTTTCATTGCTGATGTAAGTATATTGTCTGGTGCTATATTGTTTTGATCTCTATCAACACCTATGGCATATTTTCCTGTTTCTTTGGCACATTCAAGTACTCCTAAACCGCTATCACCAGCACATGCAAATAATATATCTGCATTATTGTTGTACATTTGATTTGCTATTGATTTACCTTTTGCTTGATCTGCAAATGAGTTAACATACTGCACTAAAACTTTTGCATTTGAATTGGCTTCTTTTACACCTGCTTCATATCCAACTTGGAATTTTTTAATAACTACATTATTCATTCCACCAACAAATCCAACTTTATTAGTCTTTGTCATTTTTCCTGCAACTAAACCTACTACATATCCTGATTGCTCTTCATTAAATGATATACAAGTAACATTATCTGGTGTTTCCTCTCCATAATCTACGTCAACTATAGCAAACTTTTGCTCTGGATAATTTTTAGCTGCTTCTAATAATGCTTGCTGCATGGGAAATCCTGTTGCAAGAATTAAATCATTATTATTATCTACAGCTTGTTCTAAGTTTGTTACATAATCTGCCTCTTGCTTTGATTCTATATAACTTGCTTTTATTCCTAAATCTTTTTCTGCTTTTTGAAGCCCTTCCCAAGCACTTTGGTTAAAACTTCCATCTGTTACTCCTCCAACACTAGTAACCATTGCTATTTTTAAATCTTCTTTCTTTGCTCCATTATCTTTGTTACCCCCACATCCTACTAATGAAGATGCCGTCATTATAAGTACGGTAATTAAACATACAATTTTTTTCAATGTCATTTTATCCTCCTATGTGATATAATACTTTTTTATTAGCTTAACTATAATATCAAAAATTATCCAAATGATTTAATACCTGAATATAAAATTGTTAATGATAACTTCACTCAATTAGTAGAGCTTCTTAGATCAGACTATAGGCATTTTTTAAGGGTTGTAGATAAACTTTGTTCAAAAAATATTATTAAAAAAGAAAAAAGATCTTTAGTAATTCTAGATAGAAGTGTTTTAAATAATATTTCTATAGATCTCTATAATTAAAAAGCATGTTATTTTTCAACATGCTTTTTTAGCTTAATATAAAACTGTTTTTTCCTTTTTTCTTTGCTTCATATAATAAATTATCCGCTTCTTCATAGTTTTCTACATAGGTTTTATTAATATCAACAGGTATTATACCTACACTTATTGTTAATGGTGGATTGCAATTTAAATTTTTTAATGTGTCAAATATATTATCAAATATGGACTTTAAAGCATTTCTTTTTAGTCTAATCAGGCCAGCAAACTCATCTCCACCAGTTCTATAAAATCTACCTTCACTAGTATTCTCAAGTATTTCACCCAATTTGGATAAATATTCATCTCCCTTTAAATGGCCATAGTTATTGTTTAGATCTCTCAAGTTGTCTATATCCATAAGCGCTAAGTAAAAACTGCTTTCATTATATTTCAATACTTTATCTATATCATTTATAAATTTCCTTTTATTAAATAGACCCGTTAAAACATCTCTTTCAGCCCTTTTATTTGCCATTTTCTCTTCTGTTATATCTGTACCTATACATAGGATACCACCATCAATACATTCCTTTGATAAATTTAAATATCTTTCTTTATAGTGTATAACATGGTTAGAGCTTCCTTTTTTAAGTGTCTTTATATCACCTATTTTTAGTTTTCTATATAATAATTCATCCATGTAATTTTCTCTTAATAAATCATTATCATCTTTATTTATTATTTGCTCTTTGTTGGAATTAAATAATTCTGCACAACCTAGATTAACATATCTATATTTCAGATTATTATCTTTAAAAAACATTATATCCTTTGACTTATCCATCATTCTTGATAAAAAGTTTATTTCTTCATATAAATTACATAAATCCGTAAACTCTAAAATTATATAATCTCCTTCGTGTGAAATTTTCAAAGATATATTAATATATTCACCTTGGGAATTAAACTTAAGATTATCTATAATTTGTTTAATATTTGTTTCTTTTAATTGTTTTATTGCATTGCTTAAAATACATTCACTACATTTAGATGTTTGTTGACAATAACAATTTTCAACAATAGTATTATTACATTTTACGTAATTTCCTAATAGTTGATTAGCGTCTGATGAAAAAAATTCTCTTACCTTTTTATTAGCGTATAATACTACTAAATCCTTGTTTAATACTATTATCCCATTTGATTGCCCATCTATTAATTTAGATAAAATAACATCCTCCATTTTTGCCCCCTCTTTATTATTGTTTACTTGTTTTTTTCAAAACTATAAAATCTACAATTTATTATATAATAAAAATCCTATAATACAAAATTTGCATCATAGGATCTTTTAATTTATTAATCACTTAATTCACTTACAAGTCTAAGTAAGTCTAGGAATATGTTAACAAAATCAAGATATAGATTTAAAACATGTATTGATAAGTCATTTCTATCATTAATTGCTCCATATTCTATTTCTGATTTTAATAAACTTACGTCATATAATATATACCCTGAAAAAATTATAATTCCAAGTATACTTATTATTATATTAAATACGCTACCATCAATAAATATATTTACTATAGACATTACTAATAGTACCATTAATGATATAAATAAAGTAGGTCCAAATCTAAGAAATCTCCCACTTTCACTTCTATTAGCTATAAATGCAAGTCCTCCAAATATAACAGCTGTAGATAATAGTACATTTATTACCATTCCAGTCCCTATACTTCCCACATAATAACTTATAATAGGTGACATTAATATTCCATCAATAAATGTAAATAAATATACAAAATTCATAGAAAATCTTCTTGGTATTATGCTTTTTCTAGAGAATAAAGCCATAAGTATTAATGCCACCATTAATACTGCTATTATAGCATTTGCCATATAAATAAAACTCTCTGGTAAAAACATTAATCCAAATAAATATCCTATAAACATAAATACTATGGATATTGATAAATATTTAAAAACTTGTGACATTGGATTATAAACACTTTTTAACATAGTTTTCTCCTTTCGACCTTCGTAGTTAATAGTCAATCATTATACATTTTTTTTAATACTTTGTCTATACACTTAGACATATAAATAAATTTATTAACATATTTATTCTATAATTTATCTTTACATTAAAATTTTTATAATATATCATATATATATTATACATTTTTAAAAATCATTATATAGAAAGGACTAATCAAAAATGGAATTTAATTTAAACATTTATGAGACCATGGCTTTAGTTTCCATTGTATTTTATATTGGTAAATATTTAAGAAATAAATTTTCTATACTATCAAAATATTGTATCCCTCCATCAGTAGTAGGTGGATTTATATTTGCAATATTTATTCTTATATTAAAAACTACTAGCATAGCAACTATAAACTTAGATACAACTTTACAAGAAATTTTTATGACAGCATTTTTCACTAGTATAGGATTTACTGCTAGTTTTAAAATATTAAAACAAGGCGGTATAAAAGTTGTTACTTTTCTCGGCCTTGCAATTTTACTAGTTGTATTACAAAACACAGTTGGTGTAACACTAGCATCACTATTTAATTTACAACCATTACTTGGACTTTGTACAGCATCTATACCTATGATAGGAGGCCACGGCACTGCAGGATCATTTGGCCCTTTACTAGAAAACATGGGAGTTTCTGGTGCTACAACAGTATCTATCGCCTCAGCTACATTTGGCTTAATAATGGGAAGTATTATTGGTGGATTAGTTGCTAGAAATTTGATACACAATCATAAAATAAAAACAATTCATGATGAAAATTCCAATATTCCTCCAGAGGAAGTTGGCGATTTTAATGAAGAAAACCAAAATATTTTATGTTTAAAAAAATTAATGACTGGTGCATCTTTCTTGTTCATTGCAATGGGACTTGGATCACTAATATCAGATTTAATTCAAAACTTAGGATTAACATTTCCATCATATATAGGAGCAATGCTTGCAGCTGCCATAATAAGAAATCTATACGATTTCCTTGGAAAAGAAATTGTAGAAAAAGAAATCGAGACTTTAGGATCTCTTAGTTTATCATTCTTTTTAACAATGGCCTTAATGGGATTAAAGCTTTGGCAATTATTTGATTTAGCTTTACCTCTTATGATTATGTTGTTTGCTCAAGTTATACTAGTAGGATGCTTTGCTTATTTTGTTACTTATAGAATTATGGGAGCAAACTATGAAGCTGTAGTCTTTGCATCTGCAACTTGCGGATTTGGAATGGGTGCCACTCCAAATGCTATTGCAAATATGGACGAACTAACTAACCGATATGGATTTGTTCATACACCATATTTCGTAGTACCTATTATCGGTTGTTTATTTATCGACTTTGTAAATTCAGCCATACTAACATTATTTATAAACTTTATATGCTAAAAATTAAACCTTGATATATTTCTATATGAATATATCAAGGTTTTTATAAATTATTTATTAAGTTTTCATTTTTTGCAAATTCTTTTATTTCTTTTCTTTTACCCTTAACTTCTAAAATTATTATTGTTGCTATCTCTTCGTTCTCTTTTTACCTTTTGAGTTATTATTTCTACTATCTCTTGAATTACTTTTACTATTTCTTCTATCAGTGTTATTGGTATTTCTTCCACCTTTAGAATTTTTATCATTAGATTTATTCTTCTTGTTTTTATCAAATTGTCTATTTAATGCGCCTCTAGCCTCTTTAGGTTTAATTAAACATCTTGGTCCAAATCCTATTAAGTCTTCTCTACCTGCTTCAACTAATGCTCTATGAACTAATTCATAGTTTCTAGGTGCAGAATATTGAAGTAAGGCTCTTTGCATTGCTTTTTCAGTTTTAGATTTTGGTACATAAACTTCTTTCATAGTTCTTGGGTCTAATCCTGTGTAGAACATTGTTGTAGATAATGTTCCTGGTGTTGGATAGAAATCTTGAACTTGTTCTGGTTGATATTTAATATCTCTTAAATACTCAGCCAGCTCTATTGCACTGTTTAATGTAGAACCTGGATGTGAAGACATTAAGTATGGTATTAAGTATTGTTTTAATCCAATTTGTTCATTCATTGCAAAGAATTTTTGTCTAAACCTATCGTAAGTTTCTCCTGCTGGCTTTTGCATGTAGTAAAGTACTTCTTCTGCAACGTGCTCTGGTGCAACTTTTAATTGTCCACTTACATGATGTTTTATTAATTCTCTCATAAATGTATTATCTTTATCAGCCATTACATAATCATATCTAATACCCGAACGTACAAATGCTTTTTTAACACCTGGTACTTGTCTAACTTTTCTAAGAAGACTTATATAATCATTGTGGTCTATATTTAAGTTTTTACATGGTGATGGGTCAAGACATTGTCTATGTTTACATCCACCTTTTCCTTCTGTTATTTGTTTTTTACAAGCTTCTTGTCTAAAGTTTGCAGTCGGTCCACCTACATCATGTATATATCCTTTGAAGTCTGGTAAATGTGTAATTTCCTTAGCTTCTTCTAAAATAGATTCATGACTTCTACTTTGTACCGCTCTACCTTGGTGGAAAGTTATTGCACAGAATGAACAACTTCCAAAACATCCTCTAGAACTTACTATTGAGAATTTAACTTCATTTAAAGCTGGTATTCCACCTTTTGCTTCGTATGATGGATGATAGTTTTTAGTGTAGGGAAGTGCATATACTTCATCTAGTTCTTCTCTATTTAGCGGTGGCTCTGGTTTATTTTGCACCATAAATTTATTTCCATGAGGTTGAACTATCGCCTTTCCTCTAAATGGATCTTGCTCTCCTTCTTGTATTTTGAAAGCCTGTGCAAATTTCACTTTGTCTTTTTTAATTTCTTCAAATGAAGGTGTTAATACATAATCAACGTATACTTCATCTAAACTATCTGCAATATAACAAGTTCCATCTATAAAACTTATATATTTAGGATCAAATCCATCATTTATAGCATCTGCTACTTTAACTATTTGTCTTTCACTCATTCCGTATACTAATAAGTCGGCTCCACTATCTACTAATATAGATTTTCTTACTTGATCACTCCAGTAATCATAGTGAGCAAATCTTCTTAGGGATGCTTCTATTCCTCCTATTACTAGTGGAATATCTCCGTATGCTTCTCTTATTCTATTACAATAAACTATTGTAGCTCTATCTGGTCTATGGCCCATTTCTCCACCAGGTGAATAAAGGTCTTTATCCCTTTGTCTTTTGCTAACAGAATAATGGTTTACCATAGGGTCCATGTTTCCTCCGTTAACAAGAAAACCTAGTCTTGGTCTTCCAAGCTTCATAAAATCCTCTGTTGTTTTCCAGTTAGGTTGAGCAATTATTCCTACTTTATATCCAGCATGCTCTAGCACCCTTGATATTATAGCTGTCCCAAAACTGTGGTGGTCAACATAAGCATCTCCTGTAACAAGTACGAAATCGCACTCGTCCCATCCTCTTACAATCATATCTTCTTTACATATTGGTAAAAATTTATTTTCCATTTTATCACCTGCTCAATCTATATTTAAAATTCGTTTCGTTCATATCGCCAACGATATGTCTTTACTTTGCTTCAGACATATCCCTTGCTTAAAATTCACTTTGTTCAAGATTTTATTTACTTATCTTTAATTATTAACTCTGATTAACTATTATATCACAAAGAAAGCAATATTTTTAAAGTAATTAGGTTTTATAGTATAATTAGCTACAATTATTTATGTTAAATTTGCATGTTTTTGTTAATTTTTTTTTAATATATATAACTTATTCTTAACATAAACCTGAACCAAAATGGGACTATAATTTACTAAAGAAATATTTATATATTATTCTTTTTATATAATTTCTTAAATTTTATAAGGAGGGAATTTAATGGAAAACATAGTCAATAATATTAACTCTATAGTTTGGAGTGTCGCACTTGTATGGACTTGTCTTGGCGTTGGTATTTATTTTAGCATTAGAACTCGATTCTCGCAGATTAGAAACATTAAAGAAATGGTCGCTTTATTATTTGGAGGTAAAAAATCAGAACAAGGTATATCTTCATTCCAAGGATTTTGTACAGCTCTTGCTGGTCGTATAGGAACTGGTAATATTGCCGGTGTAGCTACAGCTATAGCTTGGGGTGGTCCTGGAGCATTATTTTGGATGTGGCTTGCAGCATTCCTTGGTGCAGGATCAGCTTTTGCTGAATCAACTTTAGGTCAATTATACAAAGAAGAACATGAAGGTGAATATCGTGGTGGTCCTGCTTACTATATAGAGAAGGGATTTGGAAGTACTACATTTTCTAAAATCTACGGGATAACGTTTGCAGTAGTTACACTTATAGCTATAGGTATATTACTTCCTGGGGTTCAAGCTAACTCAATCGCAGTATCTGTAAACAATGCTTTTGGTCTTAATGTTAACATTACAGCTGTTATATTAGTTGTATTTCTTGCTCTTATAATATTTGGTGGTATAAAAAGAATAGGTTCTGCAGCTGAGTATATTGTTCCTTTTATGGGAGGCGCATACATCTTAATGGCACTTATAATAATTGCAGTTAATATAGCTGATTTACCTGGAATATTGGTATTAATATTCAAATCAGCATTTGGAGCAGAAGCAACTTTTGGTGGTATAATCGGTTCCACTATTGCTTGGGGTGTAAAACGTAGTGTTTACTCAAACGAAGCTGGTCAAGGTACTGGACCACAAGCATCTTCTGCTGCTGAAGTATCACACCCTGCAAAACAAGGTTTCGTTCAAGCATTCTCTGTTTACGTTGATACATTATTTGTTTGTTCAGCAACTGGATTTATGATTATGATGACTGGTTGCTACAACACTTATTACGAAGGAAGTCAAAAAGTAATCGTTGAAAATATGCCTCAATTAGGTATTCCAGAAATAGGCCCAGCATATACTCAAAACGCTGTAGATACTTTAGTTCCTGGATTTGGTTCTGCCTTTGTTGCCGTAGCATTATTCTTCTTTGCATTTACTACTTTGATGGCTTACTACTATATAGCAGAAGTTAATTTAACTTATTTAGTTAAAAAAGTTAAAAAAGGCCAAGGTAGTAAAGCTGCAATTAATGTATTAAGATTTGTATTATTAGCTATGACTGCATTTGGATGTGTGAAGAGTGCAGGCCTTGCATGGGCAATGGGTGATATTGGTGTAGGACTTATGGCATGGCTAAACTTAGTTGCTATAGTTTTATTATCTAATACAGTTATTAAATGCTTTAAAGATTATGAAAGACAAATGAAACTTGGAATTCCTAGAGATGATATAACCTTTGACCCTGAACCACTTGGAATAAAAGGTGCTACATTCTGGGAAGAAAGAATTGCAAGTGGAGATAATACTCCTCAACCTTAATTTGTAATCAATCCGTAATTTGGTAATAAAATAAAATCCCTAAAAAATGTACCAGGAAAAGAGCTAAGGAGGCTTAGCTCTTTTTCGCGTAAAAAATTATATTTAAGGTTGTTTAAATGAACACGGTAAATTTACTACACATTTCCCGCAAACCTGGCTTCCTCCTCTTGGTTTACCTTTTCTCTCTTTTTTATTTCCATATAAATTTTCGTAATTGTCAAAATTTATCATACAAGTATCATAACATTTAAATCTATCGTAATTATATTCATTTAAAGCCCCACTAAAGCAACGTTTTACACATACCAAACAACTTTTATTTCTTTTATACAAACAATTCTCTTTTTCTAATGGCTTATCTGGGCTTACAGGCAAGCTTGTAACTATAGTAAAATATCTTCCACAACATCCTTCTTTTGTAATTAACATATTATTAATTCCAAAAGTTCCAAGACCTGCTATTTGGGCTATATGTCTATGGGACCATTTACTTTTTAATATATCCCTTTTAAAATCACCAGCCACTTCACATACTGCTGCATTATACCCCATTTCTTCTATTTTTTTTATAAGATAATCATTTAATTTAATAAACATATCATTAGTTTCTTGATAAGCTAATATCCATTTTTCTGAAGCTAATTCCCCAACAATATTAGACTGAGCTATATCTTTAGTAAAAGGAACAAAATAAGCAATAATAATTGTTGGATCCTCTAATATATCACTAGGCATTAAATGTTCTTCAAAAGTATACTCTCATATGCAATAAATATCTTTATGATTAGCATCAGCAAAACCAACTAAAGGTTCTCTCCAACTTGTGCTTATATCATCTTGTTTTTCATATTCTTTCACATAATCTACTATATATTTCTTAATTAAATCTTTCATAGAACTCCCCTTTTCCTATAAAAACTCATTAAATACAGTTAACTGTGCATCTAAAAAAGCATCTTTTTCCAAGATGCTCTAATGTCTAATTGCTATTTCTTTTTGTTATTTCTATTTTGCTCTTCATCTTTTGCTCTTTTTTGTGACCAAATATTAGTTACTATTATAAGTAATAATACAAGACTCCCCACTCTTATTATAGTTTGAACCATACTATCCCCCCAATTATATTACTCTTTTAAAATTTTATCTCCTACTTAAATTATATACCAATTCATCTTAGTTATCATTTATTTTACATTGCTATTAGATACTTGCAACTGTTATAATTCACTTATTAATACATTTTGTAATTGAAAATAAAACTATAGGAGGGTAAATATTATGAAGAAAAACTATCATTTTTATGCACTTATTACAATAGTATTTTGGGCTATGGCCTTTGTTTTTACTAGGCTTGCTCTTCAATATTTTGATGTATACACACTAAGTTTTCTAAGATACTTATCAGCATCATTAACTTTAGTTGTAATTATTTATTTTATGAAAATTAATAAGCCTAAGAAAGAAGATTTTCTTACCTATTTGCTTTCTGGATGTATTGGATTTTTTATCTATGTAGTTCTATTCACAAAAGGTACAGGACTTGTAACTTCTGCCACTGCCAGTATTGTAATTGCAATGGTTCCTGTATTCACAGCATTTTTAGCATCATTTTTTTATAAAGAAAAACTTAAAATGTATCAATGGCTTGCCATAGGAATTGAATTTATAGGAATCTTGGTATTAACTTTGATGAACGGTACCTTATCTATTAATGAAGGTGTATTCTGGCTATTGCTAGCTGCACTTTGTCTTGCTACTTATAATTTGCTTCAAAGAAAATTAACAAAGAAGTATACAGCTTTAGAAGCTAGTACTTATAGTATTTTCGTTGGAACTTTATTTTTATGCGTATTCTTACCTTCATCTGTAGATCCTACTTTACATGCTCCAATTGAACATATAATATATGTTTTAATTCTTGGAATATTTTCTTCTGCTCTTGCATATATTGCCTGGGCAAAAGCTATTTCTATAGCAGAAAAAACTACCTATGTAAGCAATTATATGTTTGTTACGCCATTTTTGACTACAATATTAGGATTTGTAATGATGGGTGAAGTTCCTGATAAAGCTACAGTATTAGGTGGTATAATTATTTTAGCCGGATTATTTATGTTTAATAAAGAAAGTTTTTTAGAACCATTTAGAAAGCAAAGGCTTACAAGAGTAGAGTGTGCTACTTCCACTGATGAAAATGATTTAATAGAGTAGAACTTCTAAAAGCCTTCTATCAAAACTTTTATTTATTTTATAGGAGGCTTTTTTATACAATATTTTTATAATTAAATATTTGTTCATATTCATAATCTGTTAAATTTTCTATTTATTTAAATATCAGTTAGCGGATAAGGATGACTATGGTGAACATTCGTATATATTAGATTGTCATCTTTGTCATAAGAGAATTTAATAGTAACTATTATCTTATCACCTATAGATACGTTTTTACATAATTCTTTATTTTCTATATAGTAACTTTCCCCATTATATGATGCTTTAACTGTGCTGGTCTCTTCATTACTCATTATATTTATCATAGGCACATAGCTTACCACACCTTTATGAGTAATATAACACTCAACAGTCATTATATAAGTTCCAAATGATATCCATTTAGTGTCTTTAAATAACTTCATTTTTTTATTTAAATTTAATCCTTCTGTACTATTTATACTTTCATTTAATGACAGTTTTTGATTCATATATATCCCCCCCATGAAATTTTATCTAAGACCTAACTATTAATTAATCTTCTATGGTTTTCTTTAAAATAATAATTATAATACTCATAATAATTACTACACTTATTAATATGGTTAATACTACTATTAACCAAGTAGGCACCTTTTTATAAAAACTGTTATAAGCAACCAAACATGCTGCACCAAAAAACCACCCAAAAGCATTAAGTATCTTTAATCTTAAGCTTGCTAACTTCTTTACTCTTTCTTTTTTTACATCTATTTTCTTCGTATATATAGAGCGTAGTTCAACAGAAGCTTCTTCATCGTTTCCCCCATCAAATTGTTCAATTGCTTTATTTTGTGCTTCATTTTGTGAATAACCTTGATTAATATATTCTTTGGCAGAAGTTATCAAATGCTCTTTTATCTCTTCCTTTATTTCTTTTGCATCTTTACTATCATCATTTTTATACAATCTATTCAAATATCCCTCTATAATTTTCATAATTTATTTCCCCTTATTTAAAAATTTATTCATGACTTCTTGTATAAAATTCCACTCTTCAACTTTTACATGCAAGTCTTCTTTTCCTTCTGTTGTTATATTGTAGTATTTTCTTCTGCCTCCTGAATCTTGATTGTCACCCCAATAAGACTTTATCAAACCTTTAGATTCTAACCTTTTTAATGAAACATACATGGTACTTTCTTTAAGTTCAAATGTGGTCTCATCCTTAACTATTTTGGCAATTTCATATCCATAAGAATCTTCATGGTTCAGTATTGATAAAATCAAAGTATCAATATGACCTTTTAGCAATTCTTTATTTAAATTCACAAACTTACTCACCTCCCTTTATGCATTACCTCATTATATGAAGTACATTGTAATTTAATAGTATACTGTTTTTTATTACTTTGCAATAATAAATTATATAAAAATAGCCCCCTATTATAAATAGAAGGTTATTTTTGTAACAATTTTATTTTTACTGTCTAGTTCATTTATTTTAAAACTTAAATCGCTTTACTACTTGTTTAAGTACTAACTTCATTCCACTTTATTAAAGCTATCTTAATAATTCATAATGCCAATATTTTATTGTTTATCGATTTCTTAGATCAATAGCAACTCTATCTTTAACATTATTTTTTATAACTATTTTATCAGAACCTATTTAAGTTTTTATTTGTAAATTATGCACCAAATACTTTAAGCAAAATACCCGCTGCTATTGCTGATCCTATGACTCCTGAAACATTCGGAGACATGGCGTGCATTAATAAAAAGTTTGAAGGATTTTCTTCTTGTCCAACTTTTTGAACAACCCTTGATGACATTGGTACTGCTGAAACCCCAGCTGCACCTATCATTGGGTTTACTTTTCCTCCAGTTAATTTGCACATTAGTTTTCCACCTAAAACACCTGAAGCAGTTCCTACTGAGAATGCTGCAAGTCCCATTGCTATTATCCCAAGAGTTTGAGTACTTAATAATGTTTCTGCATTAGTTGTTGCTCCAACTGTTAATCCTAATAATATAGTTATTATATACATTAATGAACTTTGAGCTGTTTCAACTAATTTAGGAACAAGCCCTGATTCTTTTATTAAGTTTCCAAACATTAACATACCTACAAGTGATGCAGATGTTGGAAGTAATCCTATAACAACTATCATAACTACTATTGGGAATATTATTTTTTCTTTTTGAGAAACTGGTCTCGTTTGTTCCATTTTTATAGCTCTTTCTTCTTTAGTTGTAAGAGCTTTTATTATTGGTGGTTGTATAACTGGCACTAACGCCATATATGAATATGCTGCTAGAGCTATTGTCCCTAATAAGTGTGGTGCTAGAGCTCCTGTTGTTTGTATTGCAGTTGGTCCATCTGCTCCACCGATTATACCGATTGATGCTGCTTCTGGTCCTGTAAATCCTAAAGCTATTGCTCCTAAGAATGCGAAAAATACACCAAATTGTGCCGCTCCACCAAGTAGCATTGTTTTAGGGTTTGCTATCATTGGCCCGAAGTCTGTACCGGCACCTATACATAAAAATATTAACGGTGGGTAGATACCAAGTTTTACACCTTGATATAGATAGTATAATAATCCACCTTTTTCATTGTCTGTTGCTGCTTTCATTAAATCTACACCTGGCATATTTGCAAGTAACATTCCAGTTGCTATTGGTATTAATAAATAAGGTTCATACCCCTTTGCTATGGCTAAGTATAAGAAAAAGCAAGCTAAGGCTATAACTATTACTTGTTTAATGTCCATTTGTGCGAATCCCGATTCCATTATGAAATCTAATATCATTTGACCCATGTCGTTTACCTCCTTAAGCTGTTTTTACTTATGCTACTTGTAATATTGTGTCTCCAAGATTTACGTTTTGTCCTTTTTCTACGTGTATAGCAGATACTTTACCATCAACTGGTGATATTATTTCGTTTTCCATTTTCATAGCTTCTAATACAGCTAATACATCACCCTTTTTAACTGTCTGCCCTTCTTTAACTAGTATGTTGAACATACTTCCTTGTAGTGGCGCTACTATCTCATGTCCTTCACCTGCTGGCACAGCTTCTTGAGATGTAGCTTGTGTAGCAGACATGCTTGGTTTTTGACCTGCTTTTACTTCTTCTATTTCTACTTCATAAACTTTTCCATTTAACTTAACGTTGTATGTTTTTATACTCATTTTTATCTCCCTTTCATTCTTTGCTTTTTTATTGTTTTAATAAAAATTATTTAACTCTTTTTATACTTCTAACATGGAAATTAGTGTGTTGAGCTTGTTCTGCAGCTATTATAGATGTTACTAAAGCTGCAACTATTTTTTCTTCGTCATTATCTTCTACCACTTTATTTACAACTGGCTTGGCTTTAGGCTGTTCAGGTTTAAATATGAATTTAAATGAACTTAATATAAGTGCTATTAAAGCTAAAATAGCTAAAACTATAGCCATACTTAATACGGTAATAGAGATACCTTCCATAAATGTTGTTTGCATATTAACCACCTATTCTCTACATAGTTACTTCTATGTGTGTTATATTACTTTCTACTGCTTTTTCTTCTTTTTCTTCTACTGTTGTAGATTTATTATATTTACTTTCTAAATATTTTGGAGCTATTTGTGGGAATAAGGCGTAAGCTAATACATCTTCATCATTTTGAGCTAAATCTTTTATTTCTTGCTTCATAGCTTCAAATTCAGATCCTATTAAATCTGCTGGTCTTACTGTTATTACTTCTTCATCCCCAATTATTATTTTCTTAATTTCTTCATCTATCTCAGCTGGAGCTTGTCCATATAATCCTTTTACATAGTCTTTAATTTCTTTTGGAACCATTTTATATCTTTGTCCAGTTAAAACATTAAATAATGCTTGAGTTCCAACCATTTGACTAAGTGGTGTAACTAACGGAGGATACCCTAAGTCTTTTCTAACTCTTGGTACTTCGTTTAATACTTCTTCATATCTACTTTCTGCACCTTGTTGTTTCATTTGAGATAATAGGTTAGATAACATTCCTCCTGGAACTTGATATTTTAAAGTTTGGGGATCTGTTAATAATACTTTAGGGTTTAATATTCCCTCTTCTATATACTTATCTCTTATTGGTTTGAAGTATTCAGCCACTTCTAGAAGAGCATCCATGTTTAACTTTGGATTTCTATCCATTTCTCCTAAACTTACTGCCATAGATTCTGTTGGTGGTTGACTTGTTCCACCACTAAGTGGTGATATTGCAGTGTCAATAATATCTACTCCAGCTTCAACAGCTTTCATATATGTCATTTCTGCTATTCCACCTGTACAGTGAGTATGTAATTCTATTGGTAATTTAGTAGTTGATTTTAATTTTTTAACTAAGTCATATGCATTATATGGAGTTAAAACTCCTGCCATATCTTTTATACATATAGAATCCGCACCCATTCTCTCAACAATCTTAACTAGTTCTACATAGTATTCAGTTGTATGAACTGGACTTGTTGTATAGGATATTGCAACTTGGCAATGCCCTTTGTATTTTTTTATAGCTTTCATAGATTCTTCTAGGTTTCTAACATCATTTAGTGCATCGAAAACTCTTATTACATCTATTCCGTTTTTTATAGATAATTCTATAAATCTTTCTACTGTGTCATCTCCATAATGTCTATATCCTAATAAATTTTGACCTCTAAGTAACATTTGCAATTTTGTATTTTTTACATGTTTTCTTATAAGTCTCAGTCTTTCCCAAGGATCTTCATTTAAGAAACGTATGCATGAGTCAAATGTAGCACCTCCCCAAACTTCCATTGAGTAATATCCTACTTTATCCATAGTTTCTAAGATTGGTATTATTTCATCTGTCCTAAGTCTTGTAGCCATTAAGGATTGATGTCCATCTCTTAGTGCCGTTTCAGTTATTTTTAACTTACTCATCTTATTGTGTTTTCCTCCCATAAATATATCTAAGAATAACATTTCCATAATTTTGTATAATGCTTCTTATTTCAGTTATTCCGTATTTCCTATGCATAATTTATTATATATATCAAATTACCTTATACCAAGTTTTTTTAGTGTTCTTTTCTCTTGTCTAAATTTGTTTTTTATTGTATCATATTGTTAAATTTAAATCATTTTTTATGTATTAAGGCTATATATCATGTACAATTAATATAAATTTATGCATTGATATTAGCTAGTAATTCATACAACTATTTCTATTTTTAGTATGCGCTAGCAATGGTTTATCCCTTAATAAATCGTTTGCCTGACTACAATTAGATTAATGTAAATATATTTATTGGAAAGGAAAAATTATGAAAAATTGGATGAATGAATTTGTCTACAATACTGATTTATCACAAAATAGACCTATAAAAGATGTAGTCTACGAAAGCATAAAAAAAACATTGATTGAACATAAAGTTCCTGCTGGAGAACGATTTATAGAAAAAGAATACTCCGATAGACTTAATATAAGTAGAACTCCAGTTAGAGAATCTCTTAAACAATTAGAAAAAGAAGGACTGGTAAAATACGTTCCTAGACTAGGAGTTGTCGTTAACAGAATAACTAAAGAAGATGTTATAGAAATATATAAAATAAGAAGTTCTCTAGAACTATTGGTAGCCACAGAATCCATGAAGTATATTACCCAATCAGATGTTGATAGAATCACAAAATTATTAGATGAAACCCACGAGGCTAACCTAAGAGATGATCTAAATAATGTTATAGAATTATTTAGTGAATTCAACTCTCAACTATATGAACTAAGTAAAATGAAAATATTGCCTAATATGATATCTAATCTAAATAATTACCTTCATCGATTTAGAACTATTTCTATAGAAGATAGTATTAGAAGAGAAAAGGCAATACTAGAACATAGACAAATTATAAAATCTATAGTAGAACGTGATAGAGATTTGTCCGAAATGATAATCAAAAAACATTTATACGATTCATTAGATGTAGTTTTGCAACAATTTAATATATAGATATAAAAAATCCTATTGTATATTTGTATCATCTACAATAGGATTTTTTTATTTACAAATTAAAACATTAATTTTTTTACATTAAGTAGCAATATACTTATAGCCAGTAAATCGGCACAACCTCCAGGACTTATGTTTTCTTTTATATAAAGTTTTTCTAATTCTAAACATCTTTTTTTACCAACGTCAGTAAACACGCCTCCCAAATCTAATAGCTCTTTAGCATCTGATTGTACCTTCCTTAGAGTGTTTATATCATGTCTATATACTATAGTACTATCTTCTACTTTTGACATAAGTTCTATTAATATTTGAATATACATATCATTTTCTTTTAATCTGCTATAACTATATTTATCTATTATATTGTTAAATAATACAGAAAGACCATCTTTAACTTGTCCTCTTATTCCTGTAAATCCATATTGTAAATAAAGTTTTTCTCCATGAGTTAAAGATTCTTTTTTATCTAAATCTTTGAAATCATCTAATATGCATTTGACCATATTTTTTATTATTGATTGTATCTCATTAAAGCCCCTATCTTCATACATAGCCTTACCTATAGCTGCTATTGTAATTCCCATAAGAAATATCATACCCTTATGAGCATTAATATTATTTGTTGCTTCAAACATTTTTTCTTCGCATGTTTTTCCAGTGTTTCTAATCGCATTAAATATATATTCAGGATTATGATATGTATATCCAATCTTAAACATTTCTTTTAAATAAGGTGTTATAGCCAACGCGCTGTCTAAAAAAGTATAGTAATCCATATCCTTGTGAGCTCCACAACTAACAGGGGATACTAAACCAAAAGAAGGAAAAGTGGATACCTCACTTATCATTGCTTTAAGCCCTATTTGAGATACATCATAAGATAAATTTTCTGTTTTTTTTTCTATTTCTTTATACTCTTTATATACCTCTTCGAAATAAGTTTTTATTTCTTCCAAGTTATGAGTTTGTGCCCTAGAGCAAATTTTTGCATCTAAATCACATATAAAGCACTTTCTTGGTCTTTTTAATAAATCAGATCTAGATATGCCTACTACTTTTTTATTTTTCATAATGTATACATCTATATCTAAACATCTTCCTAATACGTGTTCTTCTTCCATAGTTATCATTATTTTCTTAACATTTACAAAATCTAAGTCAAATAATAAATGAGCTATTATACCCTCTTTATTTTTATATTTATGTTTAAAAACTATATATTTGCCATAATATGTTTGTATATCATTATAAACAGTATTAACAATGTCATCAGTTATATAGTTTGATTTTTCTATTCCTGGGTAGTTTATTCTAATTGTAACTAGTGTTTTATCTTCATTTTCTTTTAAAATTTGTTCCTGATAAGAAACTCTTTTGTCTCTATCATATAAAAATTCTGTTATTGATTTCATATTATCCTCGGTAAAAATATAAGCTATTATTATAGTCGATTTATTACCAATTCACCTTCCTTGCTAAGTAGAAAGTCAAAACTTGCTTTAGGTAGTAAATTTTTTACTTTTTCTATATGACCTTCCTTTAATAATTTTCTAACTTCAGATGCACTTATAGCATCATTTTGCATTTTTTTCCTATTTATAAGTTTAACCTCAACATTATATTTAGGCAATATTTCTTGCATACTTATATTATAAGTATTTGTCACTTTACAATGAGGCTCAGTACCCACATATCTTCTTTTAATATTAAATTTTTTTGCAAAATATTTTCCAAAAATATTACAATCTAACTTTGTATATTCTTTTAATTCATCATCATTTTTCTTTAAGAAGTAATTAGGAAAAGTTGCTGATGATATTACATACTTTCCTGCTGGTATTACAGTTACATTTTTTAAATCTTTGGTTCCCTCTTTAATAAGTTTAAATCTTGTTTCAAAGGTAAATACTGATTTATCTTCTTCCACTACAAATATTATTACATTTTCATTTTCTTTCGCTGCTATTTCTACTATATATCTATGACCTAATGTAAAGGGATTACAATTCATCACTAAAGCTGCGTATTCTTTATTATCATCTATTTTATAATCATTTTTTAATTTATCTAAAGATGAATTTATATTTTTATTTCCACTTTCTAATAAACTTACCTTATCTGTAGTAAATATATTTTTATATCCCAAACCTTCAAATAAAAACTGATTTTCAGGCTTTGTGAATATAAAACTATGATATTTGCCTTCCAAAAATAATTGTTCTGTTACTTTCGATATTAAGTTATTAGATAATCCTAGCCCCTGATAATTTTCATTTATAGCAAAACATTTTAATATATTTTCTTTTTTAGAACATGTTGCTATAATATCATTATTTTCTCTTATTACTACAGTGTAATCAACATCTTCATACTTCAAACTAAAATTTTCTAAAAAATTTTTTACTTCTTTAGTTTCATAATTTGATTTTAAATTTATATTTTCCACATTATAATACACGTTCTACACCGCCCTTACTTGCTATACACCAAATATTCTATTTATTAGTACAAATGCTAATAATGCAACTAATAAAAGTACCTACATCATTATTTGATCTTTATGGCTAGCCTCCACATATTTTTTCTTTTTATTTGTAAACTCTCTAGCTTCTTCAAACATTCCTTCTTCTCTTATTTCTTTCAATAATTCATTATTATTTTTCCTTTTTATTTTTAGTTTTATTACTCATGGTGCACCTCTATACTCATAAATTAAGCGAAAAAGGTATTGCAAATCACAATACCTTTTTCTTATTGATAGCTTTTTAGTATATTATTTTTAACTAATCCCCGAGATCACTAACCAAATATACTAAATACTATAGATGCTATTAATACATTTTCTAAAGTGAATGCAGCTCTCAATTCACCTAAGTCAGTTAAAGCTATACCAACACTACACATTATAACTAGTAAAAATTACTTAGAGAAGTATCCTTGTAATTTATTAGCACCTATTCTTACTTCAGCCGGTATTACCACCTGCAACATAAAATGTACAAGCTAAATCTCTTTGAGTCATTTTTACTTCTTCTTTATCTTCTAATTTAGATAAATCTTCAGCATTTCTTATTAACTCACCAGTACCTCCACCTATTATAGGTAATACTTGCTACATCAGTTGGAGAAACGCCTAGTAAAATACCACCAGCTATTCCTAAAATAATAACTCCTAATATTTCAGCTAACAAGCAAAGTTCAAAAACCCTTTTCCCAGCTTTAAAGGTACTAAGAAATATTGATAAATGATTAAGTTATTAAATTATCCATTAATAACTTAATCATTTTATTCAATTAATATATTTTTAGGAAATTACTAACTATTTAACTTTTCTTATTGTATCTATAATACTTCCATCTCTATATTCAACTACTGCTACTACTTCATCAGTAAACTCTATTTCTTTTGGAGTGCCAAGAAGTCTTGTAGCCATAGCTCTTGCTTCTTCCATTGTTAACATTTGGATTTTAGCTTTAGAGAATTTTTCTATTAAGTCTGTTCTAGTTGGATTTACTATTACTCCATAATCAGTAACCACTACATCAACTGTGCTTCCTGGAGTTACAACAGTAGTTACTTTATCTATTATTGTAGATAACCTACCCCTTGTAAGAGGTGCAGTAATTATAGACATTTTAGCCATTGCAGCTGTATCACTATGTCCACCAGATGCTGCTCTTATTACACCATCAGAACCAGATATAACGTTAACGTTGAAATCTGTATCTATTTCTAAGGCTGATAATATAACGAAGTCTAATTTATTAACTGCTGAACTTTTATTTCCTATTGAAGCATAGAAATCTGCACTTACTTCAACGTGTTTTTCATTTCTACCACAAGATTCAGCTGCAGTTAAATCAAAACTTTGTGTATCGAATAATTGGCCAACTAATCCTGATTCTAATAGGTCAACCATTGGTGCAGTTATTCCACCAAGAGCATAATTTAATTTTATATCTCTTTTTAATATTTCTTCTTTAACAAATCTTGTAACTGCTAAAGATGCTCCACCAGAGCCAGTTTGCATTGAGAATCCATCTACGAATAACCCAGATGCTTTCATAACTTCAACTACTCTTTTAGCCATTAATAACTCTTTTGGATTGTTTGTGAATCTAGTAGCCCCAGACATTATTCCTGAAGAATCACCTACTTCGTCAACTACACAAACATAGTCAACTTGTGTTTGAGGTATACTTTGTGGAAAGTTTGGATATGGAACTAATGTATCAGTTACAACTACAACTTTTTTAGCATGATCAGCGTCAACTTTAGCGTATCCCATAGATCCACATATGGATTTTCCCTTTACACCATTTGCATTTCCCATACAGTCAGCTGATGATGCAGCTAAAAATGCTACGTCTATTTTTACATCTCCTGAAGATATTGCTCTTGCTCTACCTCCGTGAGAACGTATAACAGCTGGGTATTCAAGTATTCCTTCAGAAACAGCTTGAGCTAATTTACCTCTAAGTCCTGATGTTTCTATTCTGTTTACTACACCATTTTCTATATGAGCAACTAAACCATTATGAGCACTTGTTAGTGATGACGCTGCTATTCTTAGGTTTTTTATTCCCTTTTCAGCTAATATATCAACAACTTGCATTAAAAGTTTGTCACCAGCTCTAAAGTGGTGGTGGAAAGATATTGTCATTCCGTCTTTTATTTCACATTTTTCTATAGCTTCTCTTAAAGATGAAACTAATTTATCTCTTCTTACTTGTTCTTTTATATTAGAACTATCAGAATTCACTTTATTATCTCCAGTTAATGAAGCGTATGGAGCAACGTAAGCTTCTCTATCTTGGTAACCTTTTATGTTTTTTAACATTTCATTACTTACTCTTTTAGTTTGCATATTAATTTTCACCTCCAACAATAACACCAGCAGCCTCAGCTAACTGTAATACTCTTTGAGCTCTTTCTATTATTGGTTTATCCACCATTTTTCCATCTACAGTAAATACACCTAAATTTTGTTTTAAAGCTTCAGCAGTTGCATCCACTATTTTTTTAGCTTTTGCTATTTCTTTTTCACTTGGAGTGAATACCTGGTGTATAAGCTCAACTTGTCTTGGATGTATAAGCGATTTCCCACCAAATCCCATTCTTTTTATTAGGTTAGCCTCTTTTAAGAATCCTTCATCATTGTTTACATCAGCATAAACTGTATCTAGTACCTCAAGACCACAAGCTCGACCTGCCATAGCTATCATTCCTCTAGCAACATATAGTTCATCTCCTTCAGGAGTTCTTGTAGTTTTCATACTAGTTACAAAGTCTTCTCCACTTAGCGCCATACCTATTAATCTCTTAGTAGGTGATTTAGCTATACTGAAACAATTCATAACACCTAAAGCTGTTTCTATAGCAACCATTATTTTAGTGCTACCAACTTCCATGCCACATTCTTTTTCTATTTTTTCTATTTTTGCATCTACAGCCATAACATCTTCCACAGATTCTGTCATAGGTATTCTTATAACCTCAACCCCTGCACTTACTACAGCTTCTAAATCTTGTTGCCAAAACTCTGTTGCAAGTCCGTTTATACGAACTACAGTTTCTATTCCTAACTCTTTATAATAACTTCCGAAATTTTTTAACATGTTATGTAATAAAAATCTTGCAGAATCTTTTTCAGTTATTGCTATAGCATCCTCTAAGTCAAACATAACTGAGTCTGGTTTATATATGTGAACATCTCTTATTACACCAGGATTATTACCAGGCACAAATAACATCGAACGTCTTAGTTTCATTTTTTTTCCCCCTACATCCATTTGTAATCATTACATTTTGCAGAACGATATACTGCAGTTTGAACTCTACTTTTAATTACTGCATCTATTGCACCCTTATCATTTGCAAATATTTTTGCATCTTTTACATCTAATTCTTGTAACGTTTTCATCATTACATCTATTATTTGATCACCAAATTGATTTTTAACTACACTTTCAAGTTCTATCACTATGCCGTTATTTTCATTTGGTTCTATTATAACTTGTATATCACTTGATTCTAATGTGCCAGCATTTGCTATTTCTAATAATTTCATATACTATGCTCCTCCGTTTTATTTTGGAAATGTATTATCTGTCCAATTCAATAATCATTATATATTCTTATTTTTTTATATTCAATAAGATTCAACAGTTATAAATATATAAAACAGAGTGAAAGCATTTATTTTTCAACATTTCATCCAGGTGTTCTTTTGATGTTCTTCTATATTTTTCATATCTATTTTATTGATTTTTTTACCCTATTCACCTATTAATTTCTAATCAAAATTATATATTTTTACATAAATATAAGCTTGTACTTGAATGTAAAAGTTGTCTTCGTTTAACATATTTTCTTGATAAAAATTCAATTATTGCGAAATGAAGCATAATATTTCACATTTAAATTCTTCTTACTTGAGCAATACAGAAAAATTTTTATTACTATTACCAAAGACTACTAAAATAAAATATATAAAAAACCAGATGCATATCCATTGGCATCTGGTTTTTTATATGTTTTATTAAATTTCATATTAGTTTAATTCATGCAAGAAAAGACCGCATCTTACCTTTGGTTCAAACCAAGTAGATTTTGCTGGCATAATTTTATTCTCATCTGCCACTGAAATTAATTCTTCTATATTAGTTGGATACATTAAAAATCCAACTTTCATATCCTCATCTACTCTTCTTTCTATCTCTTTTGGCCCTCTTATTCCACCTATAAAATCTATTCTTTCATCAGTTCTAGGATTTTTAATGCCTAAAATTTCATCTAATATATGATTTTGTAAAATAGAAATATCTAAAGTTTTAACTACATCTCTGTCTTGTAGATATTCTTTACCAAATTCTATTTCATACCATTTATTATTTAAATACATTCCAACTTGTCCTTTACATGTTGGTTTATAGTTTTTTTGAGTTTCCTTAACAATAAATTTTTCTTTTATTTTGTTTAAAAATTCATCTTCAGTAAGACCATTTAAATCCTTTATTACCCTATTGTAGTCCATTACTTTTAAATCAGTATGTGGAGCTATCATTGCTGTATAATAATTAAATTCTTCTTCTCCTGTATAATTTGTATTTTTTCTTCTTTCTTCCAAAGCTATATTTTCTGCTGCTGCACATCTATGATGGCCATCAGCTATATAAAGATTTTCTACCTTAGCAAATTCAGTTACTAGATCATTGATATCTCTTTCTTTTTCTACTTTCCAGATAGTGTGAATAACATCGTCATCTGTTTTAAAGTCATATATAGGTGTCATAAAATAAACATAATAATCTATTATTTTTTCTATTTCTTCTTGGTTTTTATAAGTTAAAAGTACAGTTCCTGTGTTTGCGTTACAATATTTTATATGATTAGTTCTATCTAATTCTTTATCTGGCTTGGTATATTCATGTTTCTTTACTATTCCATTTATATTATCATCAATTGACACACAAGCCACTATGCCCGTTTGTGCTCTATTATTTACTATCTCTCTATAAATGTAAATTGCCTCTTGATTATCTCTTACAAATACATTTTTTTTCATAAAAGCATCTAAATTTTCTTTAGCTTTTATATATACTTGTTCATCGTTCTCATTTACGTTATCATCTAAGTCTATTTCTGCTCTATCTATGTGTAAATAAGAATACTTATTATCCTTTGCTCTTTTCTTTGCTTCTTCTCTATTCATCACGTCATAAGGTAGTTCTGCCACCATATTTACATATTCATTTGCAGGTCTTACTGCTTTAAAAGGTTTTATATTTGCCATTTTTATTCCTCCCCCAAATTAGCTTTGCTTGAGCCACGGTGTAGTCTAATCACTTCAGATAATTCCTTTGCTCAAAATTTACTTTGCTAAATTTTATTTGTTAATTTATATTTATTCTTATAGTGCTATTTTCATATCATCAATTATTTCTTCTTCTACTAAAAAGTTATATATTATTTTTACTATTTCCTTGCCTATTCTTTCTTGCGCTTCTACTGTTGAAGCACCAAGGTGCGGCGTTGGAGAAACCATTGGATGATTAACTAATTCTAAGTTAACTTTTGGCTCTTTTTCATAAACATCTAAAGCGGCCGCTTCAACTTTTCCATTATCTAATGCTTTAATTAAAGCATTTTCACAAACTAGTCCACCTCTAGCATGATTTATAAAGTAAACCCTGTCTTTCATCATATTGAACTCTTTTGTCCCTATTAAATACCCCTGATTTCTCTCTAAAGGAATATGAATAGTTAAAAAGTCTGCATTTTTTAATACTTCTTCAAAATTGCAGAAAGTATAATCTTTGCAAGATTTCATCTCTCCGAGTATATCGAAATAAATTATATTCATCCCTAAATCATAAGCCATTTTAGCAACAGTTTTTCCTATTCTTCCAAGACCTATAATTCCAAGGGTTTTTCCAAATATCTCTGTACCAACATATTTTGTCTTGTTCCACTGGCCATCTCTCATAGTTATATTGGAAATATTTATAAATCTTGATAAAGTTATTATTTGGCCTATTGTAAGCTCTGCAACAGATCTTGTGCTAGAATTAGGAGTATTGAAAACTTTAATCCCCTTCTTATTTGCATATTCAACATCTATATTATCAAGGCCAACACCACTTCTAATTATTAATTTTAAAGTGTTTCCTTCACATGCTTTATCTATAATTTCTTTTGTTATTACATTTTTTGAACGAATAACTAGTATATCTTTATCTTTCAATTTATCCCCAAGTTCCATCCCATCGTAAAATTTATGTTCAACATCTACATTAAACTTTCTCAAGCTATTAACAGCATTTCTGTTCATTCCATCTGTTACTAATATCTTACACATATTATTTACCTCCAGTATTTTACCCTTATAATTTTTATCTCATATAAATATCAAGAACTTTCTTAATATTCAAACTAAAATTCTTAAATTATAACTTTGTACAACAAATAACACAAATGAAATTTTCTAATATTAAAATCCTAAAATTTCATTAATATTAGTTAATAATTCATTTACATCTTTTACTGTATAATCGCCCATGTGAGAAATTCTAAATGTTTTCTCCTTAAGGTCTCCATATCCATTGGCTATTAAAAAGCCTCTTTCCTGTAATTTTTTATTGAGATTTGATACACTGATTCCTTGTGTGTTCTTGATAACGGTAAGGGTATTAGACAAATAATTTACATCGGTAAAAATTTGGAAGTGTTCCTGAGCCCAGTCTCTAACTAGATTTGCCATATCTTCATGACGTTTAAATCTATTATCTAGGCCTTCATTTAAGATTTTTTTCAGTTGGAAATTTAAAGCGAACATATGTGAAAGGGAAGGTGTTGAAGGGTATTGATAATTTTTATTTTGGATGTACTCATAGATGGCGAGTAAATCAAAATAATAACCCCGATTAGGTACTTTTTCTGCTCTCTTCTTTGCCTTTTCTGAGAAGGTGCAAAGAGACATTCCTGGTGGCAAGCCTAAAGCTTTTTGCACTGAAGTTAAACAAATATCTATGTTAGATTCATCTACTTCAATTTTCATACCACCTGCTGAACTAACAGCATCTACACAATAAACAATATCATCGTATTTTTTAACTACCTCTCCAATTTCTTTGATTGGATTAGTAATTCCACTTGAGGTCTCATTATGAGTTACCATGACCGTGTCATATTTATTCGTAGATAATACCTTATCAACCATTTCTGGCTCAATAGCTTTTCCTAATTCGACTTTAAATAAATCCGTTGGAACACCATTTAATACGCCCATTTTATACCATCTGTCACCAAATGAACCACAGGATAGCACTGCTGCTCTCTTTAATGTACAGGAGCGAATGGAGCCTTCCATTAGGCCGCTGCCGGAGGATGTTGATAATAATATATTATTTTTTGTATAGAATAAATCTTGAAGATTTTGTGTTATAGCTTCTTGTAAAGCTGATGCTTCACTTCCTCTATGGCTTATAACTTGGTTTGCCATTTGTGCTAAAACATCTTCATTTACATCTATTGGTCCTGGTATGAATAGCTTTTTACTCATAATTTTGCCTCCTTTCTTAATTATTAAAATAAATTAATTATTAGTATAACCATATTTTCAGAAATAATATTATAAATTATTATATTTTCTTTTTTTAATTTTATGATTATTTTAATTAATATTTATACTATGCATTTTGATAATATTTGTCAACAAAAAAAATCATTTTGTACATAATTTTTTTTTATTCAATCTTATTAAATATAATATTTTTATTCTTAATTCTTTCATTTATTGCTTTTGATGATAACTCATAAACTACGCTAGTAAGAGGCATTCCAAGTATCATACCCACTACACCAAATAAGTTTCCTCCTACAACAATAGCTAACAATATCCATAAAGGAGAAAGACCTAAAGAATTTCCTACTACAAAAGGATAAACAAATTTTCCATCTAATTGTTGAATTGTAAATACTAAAACTAAAAACAATAAAACTGATGTTGGTTTTACCATTAAAATTATAAATGCTGATATAGCAATTCCTACATAGGTCCCAAATATAGGAATGAAATTTAAAATAGGTATCATTATGCTTATTAATAGGGCAAACGGTATTTTAACTAAGGAAAACACTATAAAAAATGCCGTTCCTAGTATTAATCCATCCATTGATTGACCCAGTATAAATTTAGAAAATTTATTATTTGTTAACTTTAATATATACATTATTCTTTCACATTTTTTTTCATTTAAAAATGCATATATAAGCTTTTTAAATTGTAAAATCAACTTTTCTTTACTAATCAATATGTATATTGATATTATTATTCCCAAGAATAAATTCATAAAGAAATTTGTTATTCCTATAGTGAAATTAAAAATATTAGAAATAAACATATTAATAACATTCTGAACAAAAGTTAAGAATTTTTGTATCATAGATTGTATGTCAAAAGATGTATTTTTTAACATTTCTAAATCATTTACTCTACTCATTATTTCACTTTGTAAACTATTTATATAACTAGGTATGCCATTAGTCAAAATGCTTAAACTATCGGCTAAATGAGGTACTATGTAACTAATAAATACCCCAATTAAAACTACTACTATTACAAGTGTAGATACTAAAGATATGGTTCTTGAAAACTTTGATAGCTTTCTATTATTTTTACACAAAGGCTTAACAATTTTTTCTTCAATAAGTTTCATTGGTAAATTTATTAAAAAAGCAATAACTCCACCTATTATAAATGGCTTAAATGCTATTGCAAGCTTGCTAAATAAATTTGGTATTAGTGTTGGTTTTAGTATAAATAAAAGAAAAATCATTATATATGTAGATATTATAAGTTGATTTTTTAATTTTAAGTCTTTTAGTTTGTTCATTCTTATGTCCTCCAAAAATATATATTATATTTATTACTATATATTTCAATTTTAATTATATATTGTTTCCTATAAATAGATTGTACCTCTATTGAAAAAAAATAACCATATGTTGTATAATTTTATCAATTTTTATATAAATACTGAAATCACATTAATACATCTTTTTAAGTAGAGTATTTTAATTAAGCTTATATATCTACTCAGATCAATAAATAAGCCATGTGTACCTATCTATGATTACTTAAGAAGTTTTTGTAACTTGATAAACATTGTCATGCTGTATAAAACTAAAGGTAGTAACATTTTTGTTCCCCCCTCTTTTATCAAAAGTATTTGCATATAAAAAAGCACCAACTTTTACATTGGTGCTAAAAATACTTACTAATATTAAATTTACTTTTCTTCATCCTCTGTAGTATTAGAATCATCTACTTCAGTATTTCCATCTACTCTTTCAATTTCTTCTTCAATACGTTTTTGTTGTTCTTGTGCTCTTTTTTCCTGCTCTTTTATTGCTTCAAGCTCAACTCTTTCTACTTCTTTTTTAGCTGCTTCTTTAGCATCATGTTCTTCCTTTACTTCTGCCACAGATTTTCCGTTTAAGATTTCCATAAACTCTTCGCCTGTTATAGTTTCTTTTTCTAATAAGAAGTCTGATAGCTCATGTAGTTTATCAATATTTTCTTCTAATATTTTTCTAGCTTTATCATGAGCTGATTTTATTATACTTAATACTTCTCTATCAATCTTAGCAGATGCTTCTGGTGAACACATAAGTGATGCATCTCCACCTAAATATTGATTGTTTATTGTTTCAAGAGCCATCATATCAAACTCTTCACTCATACCGTAACGAGTAACCATAGCTCTTGCTATTCTTGTGGCTTGTTCTATATCATTAGACGCACCTGTTGTGAAAGAATTGAATATTATCTCTTCCGCAGCACGACCGCCTGTAAAGGTCGCTATTTTGTTGAAAGCTTCTTCCTTAGACATAAGTACTCTTTCACCTTCTTCGACCTGCATAGTGTATCCTAGCGCCCCAGATGTACGAGGAATAATCGTAATCTTGTGCACTGGTGCAGATTCTGTTTGTTTAGCTGCCACAAGTGCATGACCTATTTCATGATAAGCTACTATTTTCTTTTCTCTTGGAGAAATTACAGCTCCTTTTCTTTGGTATCCTGCTATTATTACTTCTACTGATTCTTCTAAATCTGCTTGAGTTGCTTTGTGTCTTCCAAGTCTAACAGCTCTTAGTGCTGCTTCGTTCACTATATTTGCAAGTTCTGCACCACTAGCTCCAGCAGTTGCTCTTGCTATTCCATTAAAATCAACATCTTCATCCATTTTAACATTTTTTGCATGAACTTTTAGTATGTCTTCACGACCTTTCAAATCTGGAAGTTCTACTGGTACTCTTCTGTCAAAACGACCTGGTCTAAGTAGGGCTTTGTCAAGAGATTCTGGTCTATTAGTTGCTGCAAGTATTACAACACCCTTTTTGCCATCAAATCCATCCATTTCAGTAAGTAATTGGTTAAGAGTTTGTTCTCTTTCGTCATTACCACCCATTCCACCACCATCACGTTTTTTACCTATAGTATCGATTTCGTCTATAAACACGATACATGGAGCTTTTTCTTGGGCTTGCTTAAATAAATCTCTAACTTTTGCAGCACCCATACCAACAAACATTTCCACAAACTCAGATCCTGAGATTGAGAAGAATGGTACTTTTGCTTCTCCTGCAACTGCCTTAGCAAGTAAAGTTTTTCCTGTACCTGGTGGTCCTACAAGTAGTGCTCCTTTTGGCATAGATGCACCTATTTCTTCGTACTTTTTAGGATTGTGTAGGAAGTCAACTATTTCAGTTAATGACTCTTTTGCTTCATCTTGTCCTGCCACATCTGCAAAAGTTTTACCAGTTTGTGCTTCTACATATATTTTGGCATTACTTTTACCAAACTGCATAGGGCCGCCTCTTCCACCCATTCTACCTGTCATTTTTCTCATCATAAAGTTTAATAAAGCAATCATTAAGATTGTTGGTAACACCCAATAAAGAATAATTTCTACAATTGGTGAGTCTTCTTTTGGTATGCTTTTACCAAATTTAACTTTTGCTTTATATAAACGTTCAACTAAGTCAGAGTCATTTACTTGCCCAGTTATATAAACTTTATCTTTATCTTCTTTTGTTTTGAAAGTTATTTGTTTTGAACCTTCAATATCTACTTGGTTTACTTTTCCTTCATCCACCATTGTAAGGAATTTTCCGTAGTCCACTTCTTCAACTTTCCCGCTCATATTGTATAGCGATGGAAATATAAAAGAATTAAGTGCTACGAGTAAAAGAAGTATTATCCCATAATAATATAACCATGATTTTTTTTGAGGTTTTTTCTCTTTCATAAGATATCTCCTAAATAATTATTCTATATTTATTACTATATATACCCATCATATATGTCTTAAACATTAAATATAATGTTATAAAGCTATAAAATGACTTATATAAGATAGTAAAATTAATAAGGTATTTTGTCAATGTTTCTGATACTATATTTTTATGTTTATATTGATTTTGTGTATTTTTCACATTTTTTATAATAAATAATTATATAGTGTTAGTATGAATTTATTGTGAATTATTATTATATAAATATTAGGAGGAACAATATGTTGGATTTTACAAAAGAATTTAACGAAGTTAAGATTATACCAGCTATATTTTGGTATATTTTCACTATGATCATTGTAATTTTAGGAGCTTTTATTATTTACTTTACTAATGATATTAATTTAATAGACAATGATAATTTATTATCTTTAATATCTACATGTTTATTTATACTTGTACTTTTGTACAAATTTAGAGTTAATAAAAATAAGTTACAATTAATGGTTACAGACTATTTTAAAAAAGTAAATATAAAAGAACTGGGTAGCGTTATTGCTACTCAACTATGTCTTTCTATGGGTATTAGTTTATTATCAATTGGCATTGTTTATTTTACTTTTCCAAACATGTTAAATGAACTTCTATCTGAGTCATCTGTATCAGAAGTTTCCACTTATACTGGTTTATTTATATCCATGCTAATTACCGTTGTTGGTGCTCCTATTATGGAAGAATTATTTTTTAGAGCTATTATTTTCAAAAGAATTAGCAGAAAGTTTAATATTTACATAGGAATGGCTATCTCTTCTTTAGTATTTGGCCTTTTACATATTGAATTAGCTGTAATTGGTGCTTTTGTTTTTGGTATTGCTTGCTGTATTTTATACATAAAATATAAAAATATACTAATTCCAATGACGGTTCATTTTTTTAATAATCTAATTGCATTTTTACCTCAACTAAATATTCATTCAGCCACTAATACTACTCCATTAACTAATACAGATGCCATGGTTTCTTTATTATTTGGCTCAGTATTATTTGTTGTAGGAATGTTCTTCTTTATTAAGTTTATACTTAAAAATAAAAAACATCTCCGTGGAGGATTTGCTCCTAAAATTAGTACAGGATTTATAGTAGAAAGTAAAAATTAAAATTGCAAAATAAAAGCCATGCTAATTCATAGTATGGCTTTAGTTAAAATTTATATTTTAATTTTATAATTGAAAAAATTTTAATATCTCATCTTCATGATAATTAATAACTAATTCTTTTGGAAAACCAACCTCATCTAGTAACTTTTCTGCATTATCAAAAATACCAACTTGATAGCAAATATGAGCATCGCTTCCTAAAATAATTCTTACCTGATGTTCTTTACATAAATTAAGTAACTCTATATAATTTTCACGAGCATTTGGTCTAAATGACCCTGGATTTAGTGATGAATTATTTACCTCTAATAATATATTCTTTTCCTTCGCCTTTTTAACAATAGCTTCATAATCCAATAAATATCTTCCATCATCTGGATGACCTATAATCTTTACTAACTCATGGTCCATAGCATTTAATGTTGCTCTCGTATTTTCTTCTTTTGTTCCAGGCTCCAAACATACTGTATGAAGGCTTGCTATTATATAGTCTAAACCTTTTATATACTTATCAATTTCAACATCAATCTTCCCATCATAATCTATAACGTTGGCTTCCATTCCTTTAAGAATTCTAACACCGTCTATTTCTCTGGGTAATACTTTTAAATTTTGAAAGTAAAATAAATGTGGCCCACCTGGCATATTTATGCCATGATCAGATAAACCATAGTATTTTAAACCGTTTATTTTGGCATATTCTATGTTTTCTTTTACTGTGCTATATGCATGCCCACTAGATAGAGCATGAGTGTGTAAATCAATTATACCCTTCATTTACGTCTTCTCCTTCATTGCAAAATTTATCATATGTTAAAAGCCATATAGCTTTTGCAATATGGCTTAAGTGTGTTTATTATTATTGATTATCTAGCTTTCCTTTTAATAAATCACCTATAGTTGATCCTAAGTCTTCTTCTTTGTTTAAGAATTCACTGTAATCTTCTTCTGGCTCTTTATTAACGTCTTTTATAGATACAGACATTCTCTTATGAGATGGATCGAAAGTTAATACTCTAACTGTTACTTCATCTCCAGGATTTACAACACTACTTACATTTGCAACTCTTTCTTCTTTTAAGTGAGATATTGGTAAGTATGCTTCTACACCTTCTTTTATTTCAACAAAAGCACCTTTGTCTATTATTCTAACAACTTTTCCAGTTATTATATCGTCAACATTTACTTCTTTAGCTATTAAATCCCATGGATCATTGTTTATGTCTTTTAATGCTAAGCCAATTCTTCCTGTTTCTTTGTTTGCATCCAATATATAGACATCAACTTCTTGTCCAACTTGTAGCATGTCTTCTACAGATTCCACTCTCTTCCAAGATAAGTTGTTTATATGAGCTAAACCTTCAACTCCACCTAAATCGATGAAAGCTCCGTAACTTACTATATTAGTTACTTTACCGTGTCTTTTTTGTCCAACTTCTAAAGAATCCACTAAAGCTTCTTTCTCTGCTTTAACTCTAGCTTTTTGTGCAGCTCTTTCTTCTCTCGCTTTTTGTCTTTGTTCTTCTCTTTCAGCTTGAATTCTTTCTTTTCTAGCTTTTCTTTCTTGGTCTAAACGTTCTTGTAATACTTCTCTATGTGAACCTACTATTTTATTAGCTTTTTCGTTGAATTCTATTATATAAACTTCTAAATTAGCATCTTGATATTCTTTTGTATCACTTACAAATTTAGTATTTAATTGAGATATTGGTATGAATATTTCAACTGATTTGTATGCAGCAAATACCCCTCTTTGTATAGTTTTTACTACATTTGTAGTTAATATTTTATGTTCAGCATGTGCATTTTCTAATTCTTTTTTATCAGCTACCATATCTAATCTTAATTTAGATAGTTTTAATGTACAGTCTTTTTCTGATACTTTAGTTATAACAGCAGATATTTCATCTCCAACTTTATATACATCAGATATTTCTTGATTTTTTTGTAAGTTTAATTCACTTACTGGGATTACTCCGTCAAAACCTATATTAAGTCCTACAGTTACTTCATCATTATTTATTTTAGTTATAGTTCCTGCTATAGTTTCTCCAACTTTTATTGAACTAAGTAGTTGTTCTTGTTGGTCTAGCAGCTCTTGCATAGATAATTCTTTAGTCATTGTTATACATCCTTTCACCTAATAATCTTACTTTTTTATATTATACCATTAAAATTTCAAATACTTACAGATTTATACAATATTTTGTCAGTATTTTTCAATTATTTTCAAAATATTTTGCTTTACAATAGTATATTAACTTCATTTAGTAAATTTATCAATTATATTGTTGTAATTTTCACGTATTTTAGTAGCTTTGCCTTCTTTTTATAACATTACTTTTACAGGGTTATTCAGTGTTATATTGTCAATTTCTACTTTTGAATCGTAAGCTAGAACTTTAACTCCTTTTTCATCTGCTTCTTTCAGCGCATCTCCAAATTCTTTGTGCATATCTACATTAGGAGTGAAATAAAGTACATCCTCCATCTGGATAACAAGAATTATGTAGGCTAAATACCCTTCCTCCTTAGCCTTGATTAACTCTTTAACGTGTTTTACTCCTCTTTCTGTCTTTGCATCTGGAAATTTTACTACACCATCTATTTCTAGTGTGCATCCCTTAACTTCTATAAATGCTTTTTTACTATTTCCTTCTACATAAACATCAAATCTAGAATTACCGTATGTTTTTTCGGGTTTTATTAAAGTTATTTCTTCATCAAATCCTGGCAATATTAATGATTTATCTTCTAGAGCTTCATAAACCATTTTATTAGTTACTTGAGAGTCCATATTAATTAGTCTATCACCTTTTCTAACTGCTATTAGAGAATATTTTGTTGCTCTAGCAGGATTATTACTTTTTTCTAAATATACTTCATATCCAGGAACTAATAGTTCTTTACATTTACCTGTGTTTTTCACATGAATTTTTTCAACTTCCCCATTTATATCGCAATAAGCTACAAATCTATTAGGTCTTTCTATAAACTTAGCTTTTATCATATTATTATATTTCATTTTATTCTCCTATTTACTCATTGACTTATGCTTAAAAATATTATACCCATTCTTTAAATATTAAAATTATTTTTAATCTTTAAAGTAGTATGAGGAGCAATAATTTTTATTGCCCCTCATACTACTTTTATACACCTGCAAATCCAAATATTATTCCTACTATAGCAGATCCCGCTATAAAGAATACTGGATGAAGTTTTTTAGTTTGTTTTATATTATTTGATAACAAATAAATTATTATTGCTAGTATCAAAGATTTCCAGTTAAATAAATCTAATATTTTCCCACTACTTTTAAATAAATCCATTTGAAGTAACGTTATCGTAACTACAGTCATACCTGCAGCTGCAATAAGTCCTGTAGATGCTGGACGAAGACCATAGAATGCTGCATCTACATATTTATTTTCTCTAAAGGATTTTAAAAAATAAGATATTATTATTATAATTATAATGGATGGTATTACAAGTCCTAAAGTTGCTATTATCGCTCCTCCTATTCCTGCTGTTGTATATCCTACATATGTAGCCATATTTACACCTATTGGCCCTGGTGTTGATTCTGAAACTGCTATCATATCTGCAAGTTGACCTGATGTGAACCATCCTGTTTTATCTGCCATATCATAAAGAAAAGGAAGTGTTGCCATTCCTCCTCCTACTGCAAATAACCCCGTCTTAAAAAACTCAAAAAATAATTGAAGATAAATCATTAATGCTTCACCTCCATATTTTTGACTATTATACCAGCTATAGCAGTAATAACCACGAATAATATTGGTGATAAGTCTGTAAATACAGAACCTAAAAATACACCAACAAAAATAATAAGAGTGGCCTTGTCAACTACTGAGCTTTTCCAAAGTTTAACTACAGCATTAAATATAAGCACACAAACACATACTCTAACTCCTGCAAATGCATTTTTTACTATTGCTAGATCAGAAAAGTTGCTTATAAAGGCTGCAATTGCCGTTATTATAACAAGGGATGGCATTACAACACCTAGCGTTGCAACAATGCCTCCTACTATACCTTTATTTTTCTGTCCTATAAACGTGGCTGTATTTACTGCTATTACACCTGGAGTACATTGTCCTATAGCATAGTAATCCATAAGTTCTTCATCAGTTGCCCAATCATTTTTTTCTACAATTTCTCTTTGTAAAATTGGAAGCATTGCGTATCCACCTCCAAATGTAAGTACCCCAACTCTTGCAAATGTAATAAATAAATCCATTAATTCTTTCATATATTGCCTCCTATTTGTCTATTTAACAAATCGTTTTCTTTTAGAAGAAGATAATATATTCATTTCTTCTCTATATTTTGCTACTGTTCTTCTGGCTACTGTTATTCCTTTATCTTTTAATAATTTGCATATTTTGTCATCACTCAAAGGCTTTAGTTTGTCTTCTTTATTTATAAACTCTTTTATCATATTTTTAATTTTAGTACTTGATGTTCCCTCTTCTTCATCACTTTGAATTGCTGTACTAAAAAAGTATTTAAATTCAAATAAACCAAAGGGTGTTAACATATATTTACTATTAATGCCTCTACTAATTGTAGACTCATGATATCCAAGATCTAAGGCTATATCTTTCAATCTCATTGGTTTAATATATTTAGCTCCCTTATTAAAAAACTCTTTTTGTTCTCTTACTATCACTTCTGCTATTTTCAATATAGTGCTTTTTCTTGTTTCTATGTTTTTCAAAAGATTAAGAGCATGATTAAGTTTATTTTTTATAAACTCTTTAGCATTTTCATCAGATGAAGAGCTGGTTAGTACACTTTTATAATAATTACTTATGCATAAATGAAAATTATCATTATCATTCATATAAACAATAAATTCTCCATCAATTTTTCTTACAGTAACATCTGGTTGAATATAGACTGTTTTTTCATTGCTACATAATCTTCCTGGTTTTGGGTCGAATTCTTTAATTTTTTCAATATATTCTACACAATCTTCAATGCTTATATCATATTTTTTGCTAATAAATTTTATTTTATTTTGTCCTATTAAGTTTAAATCTTCAATTATAATAGATTTTAAAGTATCGTCATTTATGTTTTTGTTTCTCATTTGAATTAGTAAACACTCACTAAGACTTCTAGACCCTATTCCACTAGGTTCTAATTGCTGAATATTTTTTAAACACTTCTCAAAATAATTGTTATCTATATTTAATTCATCAAGTATGAATTTTTCATCAGTTCCCAAATATCCATCTTTATCTAAGCAATCAACAATGTACTCACAAGCTTCTTTTTCTTTATTGCTTAATTTTAAAAACCCTAACTGTTCTTTGATATAATCATATAGGTTGCTTTCATATCTTGCCAAATTTTCTAAAGTAAAATCATTATCTAAATCATAACTTTTTATATTGTAACTTTTGTTATCAATATTTTTAGCAAATTCCTCCCAATCTATATCTCCCTTATTTTCTATTTCTAAGACTGGATTTTCTTCTGATTCTCTTTTTATTTCATCTTCTAACTCTAAATTGCTCATGTTTAAAATATCTAGGGATTGTTTTAATTGAGTTGTCATAACAAGCTTTTGTGATTGAATTATATCTAATCTATTATTTAAGTTCATACATTTTATCCCCTTTTCAATATTTACAATAATTATTACAAATCTATTATTTGTAAATTTAAATATCTAAATCCATTATAGTTAATATATTTAAACACTTCAATAAATCTTTATTACTTAATTCAACAAAATACATGTATAATAAATCTTAACGTATTTAAATTTATAATATTAAAATTTCAAGGAGGTAATATGAAAACTTTATGGCAATATACATTAAAATATAAATATCAATTTTTATGTAGAATAATAACCATCTCTTTAGTTGCTCTAGCAAGTATTTGCTTTGATTTTCTAATGGGATTTATAGTAGATATATTTGCAAGTGGTGACAGTAGTAAGTTTTCAACTATTACTATAACTAGTATATCATTAATAGTAATTATGTTTGTAACAGAATATATAGATGGTCTTGTTATGTCTTCCTATATTAAAAATACTGTAAATTATCTGAGAACAGACATTTTTTCTAAAGTAATAAATAAGGATATAAAAGACTTTTCTTTAGATAACAGCGGAAAATATATTTCTATTTTATATAATGATATAAAAATCATAGAAGATAGCTTTTTTAATAATCTTTTCCAAGTTATATCATGTATTATATCCTTTGCAATTTCATTAGTTGTATTATTTTCAATTAGTCCAAGTATAGTAATTTTCATTTCTATTTTTGGAATTTTAGGGTTTATTATCCCCAATACTTTATCAAAAAAATTAGTTATCCAAAAAAATGAGTACTCTGAAAATTTAGAGCAGGTTACTTCTGTTACAAAAGATTTATTTTCTGGATTTGAAGTAATTAAAGGGTTTAATATAAGTAATAAAATTAACGAAATTTTTAATACTGCATCAAATAACGTGGAAACTTCTAAGAAAAATTACTCTGTTTTAGAGGCAATAATAAGAGGGTTTTCTTTATCTTTTAGCGTTACTATTTATCTAGGAGTTCTTCTTCTTGGTGGATATCTTATGTACAAAAAAAGTATAACTGTTGGTACTGCTATAATAATCATTCAACTAAGCACTCATATTGTTGGTCCTGTAAAATTGAGTATATCATTAATAAATCAAATTAGGTCTGTATCTCTTATCGCTAATAAAATAGAAAATATTTTAGAAGATACTAAAGATAGTTTTGAAAATACTAAATTAGATAATTTTACAAATTCTATAGAAATTAAAAACCTTAACTTTTCTTATAGCGAAGAAAGAAAGGCCTTAGATGATATTAATTTGAAAATAAGTAAGAATAAAAAGTATGCTATTGTTGGTGAAAGTGGATCTGGTAAAAGTACTTTGATAAAGCTTCTTATGAGATATTATAGTGATTATGAAGGGAAAATAATTATTGACCATAATGATTTAAAAAATATTTATAGCTCTGACTTATATAAAAATATTTCTATGATTCAACAAAATGTATTTATGTTTGATGATAGCATAAAAGAAAACATAAGACTTTATTCTAATCATAGTGATGATGAAATTTTAAGTTCATGTGAAAGATCTGGGTTAAGTAAATTGATTAATAGATTGCCTAAAGGGATTAATTCTTTGGTTGGCGAAAATGGCAATAAATTATCAGGTGGTGAAAAGCAAAGAATCGCTATTGCAAGAGCTTTAATAAATAACACACAAATACTAATTTTAGATGAATCTACTTCTGCACTTGATAATGAAACAGCCTATAACTTGGAAAAATCTCTTTTAGATCTAAATGATTTAACTTTAATTACAGTTACTCATAAGTTAATCAAAAGTATTTTAATTAACTATGATGAAATTATTGTAATGAAAAATGGAAAAATCATTGAAATAGGTAATTTCAACGATTTATTAAATCAAAAAGGATATTTCTATAGTTTATATACTATTCAAAGCAATAATATAGCTTAATAAATAATTCTCTTTATACAAAAACTAAAATGAGGTTGAATCATTGATTCAACCTCATAATATATTAAATAATAAATTTACCTATTTACTATTCTATAACTACTTTAGATTCTTTTTTTAGGTTTTTCATTGCACCGGATATCATACTAGCACCAGTGTAAACAAGAACTGCCATTACAACCCATTTTAGAGTTTCTATTGGTAATGACTTAACAATAAATGCTGCTATAAATACACCAACTACTCCACATAAGCCTACTATTAATGAAGCTTTTCTTGGGTACGCTCCTTCTTTTATAAACTTAACAGAAGATACCGGTTGTAGCATTGCACAAGATCCCATCATTATTGGGAATGTAACTTGTGGTGATAATCCTAGGAAATAAGTTAATGCCATACATGGTGCAAATAAACCAACACCAGCTGTCATTAAGGCTCCAAGAACTGCATTACCTACAACACCTATAACAAGTTTAACTCCAGAAAGTCCTATTGCATCTCCACCACCTGGCATGTATCCCATTTTACTACAAAACATTAACACTGATGTAGCTAAAAGAGCTAGTCCCATTACTAATTGTATTTTCGCTTCATCCATCTTAGCTATTATTCCTGCTCCAATATAGGAACCTACAGCTGCAGCTATTAGCATAGAGAATAATGTTACAGGATCTACTTCAATTACTGTAGTAAATATAAATGCTTCACACATAACTGGTAAACAACATCCAACATTTAAAAATCCTGGGAGTTCTTTATCTTTTATGCCAATTTTAAAGAATTTGTTTGCGGCTACTATAATTGCAAATGAGCCGATTCCTAACGTATCAAAGAAGTTAGCTATCAAGCCTAGGGCTCCAACTTTCAACCCAGAAGGACTATCTAATTCTCCTGCTTCCTTTACTTGTCTAAAATCCTTAAAGAACGTGTAGTAATAAACACCCATTAAAGATAATAGAATTCCTCTTAATGCTAATAACATTGGTTAATTCCCCCTAAAATTTATCTTTTATTTTTAGTGCAAAATACAGTTCAACAGTACTTTTCAAGCTGTCAAACTTTTACCTTTTTATTATTATAATAATTTGTTAAAAGTTATTCAATCAATTTATTAATATTTACATAAATTTATTTTTGAACATAAAATTTTTTTATATAACTTTGTATACATTGATATCACTTTATTTAACAAAGTTTATATCAGTAAATTCTTTTGTACATAAAAAAAATATGTCACGATTAATCGTGACATATTCTTATTAAAATACATTGCAATCACTTAATTTTAATTATGCTTCTATTTTTTTACTAGATTTACGAGCAGCCATTAACATAGATGCTGAAGTATAGAATATAACAGCTATAACTAACCAAGTTAATACATTCATTGGTAAAGATTTAACTAAATATGCAGCTACAAATACACCAACTGTTCCAGATAAAGCTATTATTAAAGCCGCTTTTCTTGGATAAGCTCCTTCTTTTATGAATTTAACTGATCCAACTGGCATTAATGTTGCACAAGATCCCATCATTATTGGGAAAGAAACTTGTGGGTTCATTCCTAAGAAATAAACTAATGCCATACATGGTGCATATAATCCTATACCAGCAGACATTAAAGCCCCAAGTATGAAGTTACCTACTACAGCTATAACCAACTTTGCTCCAGTAAGTCCTATAGCATTTCCTCCACCTTGTATTAAACCTAATTGTTTACATATCATTAATATAGCAGTTATTAATAGTGCAACTCCCATAACCTTTTGGATTTTTACTTCATCCATTTTAGCTATTACACCAGCTCCAAGATATGAACCTAAAGCCGCTGCTGCAAGCATAGATATTAGTGTTACTGGATCAACTTCTATAACTGTAGTGAATATTACTGCTTCACACATAACTGGAAGAGTGTCAGCAACATTTAATAGTCCTGGAAGTTCTTTATCTCTAACTCCCATTTTCATAAATTTGTTCAATGCAACTGTTGGTGCAAATGACCCTATCCCTAATGTATCAAAGAAGTTTGTAGCAAAACCTACAAAACCTGCTTTTCCTACACTTACATCATCCAATTCACCTGCTGCAGATACTTGTCTGTAATCTTTTATGAAGAAGTATCCATAAACAGACATTATAATGGCCCAAATTACTCTTACAATATTAACCATAATATGATTCCCCCTATTTTATTTTGTATTATTATATTTATAGTTGAAATCTTAATTAAGCTATTGAATTAGATGCTATTTTAATATAAAACCATACTTAACTGGATCTTCATCATCTATAACAAAATGATTGAATCCTGTTATATAAGCTGCTGCAGTTATTTCAGGTCTTACTGCATCAAATTCACCAACTTTATCAAGACCTACTATCTTACCTTTGAAAAGAGTTCCTAATATACTTTCGTATACAAAGTTTTCTCCTTCTTTTATTTCCCCTTTAGCATATAAAGTAGCAAGTTTAGCGCTTGTACCAGTTCCACATGGAGATCTATCTACTTGACCTTGACCAAATATAACAACGTTTTTGTAAGTTGCTTCTGGATGAGTAGGATCGTCATATATTTCAACTAAATCAACTGTTTTTATGTGATCTAGAGTTGGATGTTGTACTGCTATTTCTCTGTTAACTATTTCCATCATTTCCATACCTATGTTGTTTAATAATTGAGTATTTTTAGCCTCAACTTTAACACCAAATTGTTTTGCATGAACTATTGCAAAGAAACTTCCTCCAAATGATATATCAAATTTTATTTTTCCATAAGGAGCCATTTCTATTTCACAGTCTTTTTTGTATAAGAAAGCTGGAACGTTTACGAAAGATACTTCTCTAACTTTTCCATCAATTATTTTAGCTTCTGCTTCTATCATTCCTGCTGGAGCTTCCATTCTAACATGAGTAACTGGCTCTACCATATCTACCATTCCTGTTTCTATAGCAACAGTTATAGCTCCTATTGAACCATGTCCACACATGTTTAGGTATCCTCCACCATCCATGAATATGATACCAAAATCAGCAGTTGGATCACAAGGTTGAGTTATTATTGAACCGAACATGTCATTATGTCCTCTTGGCTCTAACATTATAGCTGTTCTTAAGTGATCAAGATTTTTTTCTAAATACTCTTTTTTCTCAGCCATAGTATTACCTTTTATATTAGGAATTCCTCCTGTAACTATTCTTGTTGGTTCTCCCATAGTATGAGAGTCAATTGCTTGAATGCTTCTTGAAAATTTCATTTGCCTGTCCCCCTAAAATCATTATTAAAATAAATATTTATAATATATTTATTGAATTAATCTATGATAAATAGATAAAAAAACGGTTTCAGCGTCTACATTTACTTCTTAACGTTAATAAATTGACAATAAAATGTATATATAGCGCGAATACCATCACCGTAAAAAATGTAAATTTTCTGTCATTAATCGACCACTTTTTACAACTCATCTATTTACCTATTTTCATTATAGTTAATTAATCTCAACTATTCAACAAAATTTTCACATTTTTCTATAATGCTTTTTTATTACAAAAAATATATACCATACGTAGGAAGTATGGTATATATTTAACATTAATTTTATCTCGTTTTGTATTTATTTGTTAATTTTTATATGCATTTTGCAATTTTTCATTATTTTTTTATATACAATCGTTATTTTTTTATTTATCATTTTCATTGTTTTCTGTACTACTTTTATCTTCAGAGTCTTTTTTCTTATATGCTGAAATCAACATAGATATAGAAGTATATAATATAACTGCAATTACTAACCATCTCAGTATATTAAGTGGCAATGATTTAACTATATATGCAGCTATGAATACTCCTATTGCTCCAAATAATCCAAGTAATAATGCAGCTTTTCTAGGATACGCTCCTTCTTTAATAAATTTAACTGAACATACTGGCATTAGTGTAGCACATGATCCCATCATTATTGGAAAAGCAACCGCTGGAGACATTCCTAAAAAGTAAACTAAAGCCATGCATGGTGCATAAAGTCCTATACCTGCCGTCATTAACGCTCCAAGTATAAAGTTTCCTACAATCCCTATAACTAATTTTATTCCCGTAAGACCTATAGCCTCTCCACCACCAGGCATTAAGTTTAATGCACCTAAAGTCATTAAAACTCCTGTTACTAATAAAGCAATTCCCATAATCTTTTGAATTTTAATTTCATCTAATTTAGATATTATACCAGCACCTAACCAAGAACCTACTGCTGATGCTGCTAACATTGTTACTAATGTTATAGGTTCAACATCTATAACTGTAGTAAATATTACCGCTTCGCACATAACTGGTAAAGTATCTCCAACATTTAATAGTCCTGGTAAATCCTTATCTCTTACGCCCATTTTCAAGAACTTATTAAATGCTACTGTAGGTGCAAAGGAGCCTATACCTAAAGTATCAAAGAAATTAGTGATAAATCCCACAACACTTACTTTTCCTACGCTAACATCATCTAGTTCACCCGATAACTTAACTTGCTTGTAATCTTTAATAAACACAAAGTAATAAAATGCCATTAATACTGCCCAAACTACTCTTATAGCGTTTAACATAACTAATATTCCCTCCTTTTCATTTTTTATTTTCTTATTATATATGTATTATTCATTTAATTTAGAATATTTATTTATAAAGAATTTATTTATTCTAAGACACTATATTTTCTCTACAATTTGTGTAATCAAAACATTAAAATCATAATTATTAATCCATTAAAAAGTTAAATTTTATATTTTATCTTAAAACATATAATACATTAAATCCTTACAATAAAAAAAACCTTCTTGATCATAATCAAGAAAGGTTTTATATCAATTAACAAGCTTTGCTTAGTTGTTCTTTATTTTTTTTAGTTTTTTCCTTAGATAATAAGTAAGTTCCTGCTCCTAAGAATAGTCCTCCACCTATTATATTACCAATTGTAACAAATAATATGTGAGATGCTGCTGCACCTATTGTTACTGTATTAGGTAATGGTGATAAAAGGCAAGTTATTAATGTTGTCATATTTGCGATGCAATGTTGGAATCCACTTGTAACAAATGCAAATAAACAAAGAAATACAACTAATATTCTACCTGCTTCATCCTTAGTTTTGTATGCACCTAAAACAGATGCACAAACTAAAATGTTACATAGTATTCCTTGGAATATCAACTGAACTGATCCTGTCTCTATTTTATGAGCAGCTGCATAAGCAAAGTACTCTATAGTTGATCCTGTGCTTCCCATACCAGTTCCAATAAATAAACCTGATACTAAAAGTGCTCCTAATAAATTCCCACCATAACTATATAATAATATTCTACAAGTATCTTTTACACTAACTGCTTTTGCTAAAGATCCCACAACCATAACCATTGTATTACTTGTAAATAACTCATATCCTAATAGTATTACCATACTTAAAGCAAATGAGAAAGATATTCCCACTAATAAATTAGTCCCTGAAAAATTTGATGCATGGAACATTCCACCTATAGTGAATATTAGTATGCATCCTAAACCTATGAACATACCTGCAAAAATAGACGAAACTATATATTTTATCTTGCTATCATTAAGTGTTTCAACTTTAACTTCAGCTTTATGAGCTAATAAGTTTAATGTTTCTTGGTTCATTTTTTTCTCCTATTCTTTTGTTGATTATAATTTTAATTTGTACTTTGTATACAACATTGTTATTTTATCACATTAGTTTATATTTTTAAATATTTTTTAAAACAAAAACTTATATACAAGTATAAAAATTTTATATTTGTGTTTTGTTATTTTTATATTTTTATATAAGAAAAGTTGTATCTTAGCAGATTCACATCTACTAAGATACAACTTTTTCATAAATATTATTCACTTATAAATTTTGCTTCTATTAATAACGCCCTAGATTTATCTACATTAGCAGGGCTAACAAGTACTATCGGTCCAGTACAACCCATTCCACTCTCAGCATAGATCTTATTTTTCCATAAAACTTTCACTGCATCTTCTAAATCCATTACATCTACTCCAGATATTTGCTCTGTTACAACTTCCTTTTCAGGCGCTTCTACATTTTCTTCAGTTGTTGCAGATACTTGAGGTTTAGATTTTTTTAATCCTTGTAAAACTTCACTATATCCAGCTTTTTCAACTTTTGCAAATTCCTCTTTTGATATATTATGAACATTATTATTTACAAGTTCAGCTGCAAACTTGATTGCACCTTCTATAACTGGTGCTCCTGATGCTCTTGATATAATCATTATTAATTTATTGAAATCTTTGCCTATTCCTGGTCCATATCCATAACCTACAGATTCATATTTTCCACCTGAGTTATAAGCAGAGAACATTTTTATTAATAAGTTTCCTGTTAATGAATCAGTGACCATTACGTCAGCTGAGGCTGTCATTAAGTCATTACCTCTCATAACTACCCCACCGTCTGCTCTATCAGACTGTGCAAAGTTTATATCATAACCTTTTTCTTTTAATGTTTTAAGAGCTATTTCAACTTGTCTAGCACCATCTACGTTAGCTATTCCAACTGTTGGTTTTTTTATTCCACAAGCTTTTGCAGTTATTATTCCGTAGATAGCGTTTTTAACCATTCCTTCTACTCTATCAGCAGAAGAAGTTCCTGTAGTAGTTGCTATGAACATTTCTCTTCCTTTTTCAGGAGTTATTACTCTACCAACTGTAGATACTCCTATTGGGAATGGATAGTGCATAGTTACTGCACCGTCAACTTTCTTACTATCTAAAAGATTTTCCATTAATTCATGTGCTTCTTTTTCACAGTCAGTTTTAACATGTTTTAAACCTTCAGAAGACTCACTACCTATAGTAGTAACAGAAATGTTTGATTTTATAGCTTTTAACGCTCCTTCTATAACATTCTTTTCACCATGTTCACTTCCTATAGTAGTTATTGCTATTTTAGGTATTTTTACATCTACGGCTTCATCTTCTTCTAAACCTTGGAATTTCTTAGATTGGTTTTCTTCTATTACAAATGAAATACCATCAAATAGGTTTGTCATTCTTCCAAGGAATAAACTTCCTTTACCAACGATCATGGCATTTTTAACAGTACCTGCCATTATATCTTCTCTAGCAAATCCTAGATAAGGTACTCCTGATGGTATATGTCCTTGAGTTGGAGCCCAACCTACCATACCATGTTTTTCTATAAATGAAGGTAATTCTTTTCTATCTAAGTTGCCCATTTTAACAGCTAGTGCACCTATCATTTTGTAGTTAGCATTAGGTACGTCTCCAGCTCCTGCTGGCTTAGTTATGTCTGGGTTTTGCATTTCTGCAGAATATTTTTGTATATCAGTTATTTTCATTCCCGCTTTTTCAAGTGGCTCACTAACTAAAGAACTAATTACTGCTTGAGGAGAAGAGCCAGTTCCTACAGTGTGACGTCCCACAATATCATTTCTTATTTCTGGGCTTTCCCCGTCGTTTTCACTTACTAATACTGCAAATCCAGCAACCATATCTTCAAGTATTGGCATACCTTTTTTAACATGGTCTTTTCCGTTCATACCAAGTTTTGCAGTAGAACCACCAGCACAAACTATTACGTTTTTGAATGTGCCACTTTTTACAAGAGCAGCAGCATGAACCATCGCATGAGCAGGTCCTGCACAGAATCCTCTAACGTCTGATCCTGTAGCATTGTTTAGTCCTGCTATTTCAGCAGCAGCTTTGGCAAAGTTTCCTCCACCTCTTTGGTTCATATCGCCACATGCTTCTTCACAACAATCTATAACATAATCTATGTCATCTTTATTTATATTATTTTTATCAAGCATATTAATTATAGAAAAAGCGCAAGAAGCTTTTGATACTAAGTTTTCAAACAGAACATGGGCAGATAAGTTAGTGTCTACATCATGAGCATTTTTTACACAGCCTACTACTTCTCCATTATTATATAAAGGCTCCGCATGCTCTTCTTCTATAAATTTCATTATCGTATCTAATTCTTCACCTTCTTTAATTTGTCCAACTAAATCAGATGAAATTAGTTTGTTCTCGATTAATAAATTTTTACTTAAAGATGCAAAGTTTTTTTCTAATTTAACTAAATCAAATACATCACATATTTGCATTAATCCTATAAATTCTTCTTGTGGCATTATTTCTCCAAACTTACCATATTTACTTGCGTCTGGAGCTTCTTTATCATGCCAAGGCATTGCATATTTTGATAATTCATATGGAGTTATATTTCCTATATAGGCTTGATTTGGTGGGTATTTTACCACTTCATCATAAGTTCTTAAATGATCTTTTAATACTTTTAAATACTCAGAATCTGGATTAACTACTCTCTCAGTAGTTTGAGTAGTCCCGTTATGAATTACCATATCAGGAGTATGAGCAAGTATGTATCCTGCTGCTTTTAATACACTATTCATATTGTTCCCCCTATTTTGAAATTAGCTAATCGATAAAAGCTTAAATACTCTTTATCGATTAGCTAAATTATTTTAATCTTTGTAGATTTTCTTAATATTTACAGAATTGTTCTCTTATAGATGACATTTCACCTACTATATCATCAACATCTAATACCATTTCCATCATACCTATTTGCTCGTCATAAACACTAGCATCAAATTCTTCTTTTACTTGTGGCTCACAAGCATGGTATACTTGAAGTCCTAACTGGACTCCTGTCAATGGACCTGCATATGTTGGGTCTCCTGCAGTTACAGTTTCTGCAGCAAGTCCTGCAGCTTCACCTTCTGCAGCACCTAACATAACAACAACATTTTCACAACCAAATTCTTCAGCAAATTCTTTTACTCTTTTTTGGTTTTCTAGGTCCATTGCTCCAGCAGCAGTTCAGACAAAGCATTCAGTTGAAGAGAAAACAACCTCTCCACCAGCTGTCTTAACACATTCTTCTATTGCTGGACCAGGAATACCATCTCTGTCACCTATTATGATGACTTTCTTATTTTCTAATATACTCATTAGAAATACCTCCTGTCCTTATTTTTTTATTTTAACAACAGACATATAACTAACTTACCATCACACATCCATCATTCTTATAAACTAGTTTTTTATAAATATCTTAAGCAAAGTGGTTGTCTGAAATTTCATAGGCCCACACAGTGGCTTAAAGCGAGAGGAAAATGATTCTCCTACACGTGGCTCAATGACAAATCATTGGTCCTATGATCATAACCAATTTTATAGATATTTTTTGATCATTGCTTCGATGTTTTCTTCAGTTGCATCTTCTTTAACAACTTCTTCAACTTTAACTCCATCTTTATATATAGCAATAACTGGTAAACCTAGTATTTTCTCACTTATAGCAAGTCTTCTTGCTTTAGTTGTATTTAATTTAGTGAACTTTAATTGTTCTCCATATTTTTCACTTAAAGCCTCAACTGTAGGCATTAAAGCTGCACATGGCTCACATCCATCACCAAAGAAATCTACTAATACATATCCTTCATTTTCAAGGACCTCTGTTTTAAAAGTATTTTTATCTACTACTAACATTTTTTTACCTCCTTTTTATTCAATCAAGGTCGTTGTCTGCAGCAAAGCAAAATAATTCGCCCACATGTCTCTTAAAGACAACTCCTTGCCTCAATTATCCCAAATTTTCTATATATTTTTCAACTTGAACAGCTGCTATAGCCCCATCTGCTGCTGCAGTTACCACTTGTCTTAGAGACTTAACTCTAACATCTCCTGCAGCAAATACTCCATCTATATTAGTCTTCATATTTTCATCAGTTACTATGTAACCTTTTTCCATAGTTAACATATCTTTAAACATATCTGTTTTTGGAACATACCCAACGAATCCGAATAATCCAAATGTCATATCTTCTTCGTCAGCTTCTATAGTTGTTAATTCACCTGTTTTCACATTTTCAACAACCATAGTACTTAATATTCCATCTCCTGATACCTCTTTAACTACTGTATCCCACATGAACTTCATCTTAGGATTTTTAAATGCTTTATCTTGTATAGATTTAGCAGCTCTAAGTTCATCTCTTCTGTGTATTATTGTTACACTTCTTCCAAACTTAGTTAAAAACATTGCTTCTTCAACTGCTGTATCTCCACCACCAACTACATATATATCAAAATCTTCAAAGAAGGATCCATCACATGTAGCACAATATGATACGCCTTTTCCTATATATTCTTTTTCATTTGCACAACCTATTGGTCTTGATGAAGCTCCTGTAGCTATTATTACAGCTTTAGCTTGATAAGTGTCTTTTTTACCTTTTAGTTCTTTTACTGAACCTTCTAAATTAACTGATTCTATACTATCAATAGCAAATTCAGCGCCAAAATGTAATACTTGTTTATGCATTCTTTCTATTAATGATGGTCCTGATTCTCCTTCTAAGCATCCTGGATAGTTTTCTACCTCAGAAGTTAATGCTATTTGACCACCTTCTTTTTTCTTTTCTAATACTAAAGTACTAAGTCTTGCTCTTCCTGCATATAATGCAGCTGAAAGTCCTGCTGGACCTCCTCCTATGACAATAACATCATATATTTTACTCATTATATCCCCATCCCATATTATTAAATTTTTTAGATTCTAGAATCTTTAATGTGAGCAACAAAGCTGTCTGAAGTTTCATGGCGCCTGGTCAGTGGCTTAAAGTAGTAAAATCCGCATCTTGTTGGCCACATGAAGTGTTTCGCCCACACGTCGCTCAAGCAAATCGAGTTTTTATTCAAATACAGTTTGGTCTTCAACTTCAGTTTGTAAAGCTTTTAATGCTTTTGTAACTAACTCTTTTCTTATTTTCTTTTCTTCATCTAATGATAATGCTGGATTTCCAAGAGGATGAGGTATTGCTATAGTTGGCACTATTCTGTTAGCTCCAACTGTTAAAGAAATAGGAACTACTGTACACATGTGTACTACTGGTATTCCAGCTCTTTCTATTTCTTTTACCATCGTTGCACCGCAACGAGTACAAGTACCTCACGTAGAAGTTAGGATTACAGCATTTACACCATCTGCAACTAATTCTTTAGCTATTTCACCAGCATACTTCTTAGCATTTGCAACTGCAGTTCCGTTACCAACAGTTGTATAGAAGTACTGATGTAAACTTCCTATTACACCTTGTTCTTCAAATTCTCTAAGAACATCTACTGGTAAAACTCTGTCTGGCTCTTCATTTGCATAAACTGGGTCATATCCACCATGAGCAGTTTCATGATCAGCACTACTTAAATGTTTGAATGAACCTATATCGTATTTGCCATATTTAGAAGCACTTGAAGATTCTATATGATCTGGATTTCCTTTTGGAACTATACCTCCAGAAGTAACTAAAGCTATTTTAGCGCTACTTAAATCAACAACAGCCTTATTTGGCTCTACTCTATCAAAATTAGGCATTGGGTATTCAGTAGTAAACTCTTTTCCTTTTAACTTTTTGATTAGCATCTCTACAGCTCTCTTAGATCCTCTTTCACTATCAAAGAAGTTCTTTCTTACACCATTTGGCATATATCCTTCTTCTTTTGATGCTCCTATAGGTTCCTTTTTGCCTAATTTAAGTGCAAGAGGTGCCATAACTTTAACAGCATCTCTCATACCTACTGCAGAGTTTCTAGTTGGTACCATGTAAACTTTTTGTTTGAACATGTCAGCACCCGGATTTTCTATATACATACCTGTTAAAGATGGTATCCCTAACTCATCTTGTACAGCTGTAGCTATAGTACCACAAGCAACACCGTATCTACCTGCATTAAATGCTGGTCCAGCTATAAATATATCTGGGTTATATTGTTTAACCATTTCTAAAACTTCTTTTTTAGCTTCTTCTAAGTTTTCATTGAAATAAGAATCACCACATATTACAGTAGCTACTATCTCAGCTTCTCCTTTAAATGCTGCGTTGAAAGCAACACCTGGCCCTACTATACCTTCTCTTACTTCAGGCTTAACATGAGCCATTTCTTCTCCACCTATTTGTGCGAAAAATTGATTTATATATTGAACAACCTTTATCATCTTCAAACCCCCTCTCACTATCTTGCACTTAATTTATTAAATCCAAGTTCATTAGTAGCTCCAGTTATTACTTGAAGCTCTGCAACTATCGATCCATCTGGTTGTAAACTTCCATCAAATCCACCAGCTATAACATCTGCAACTTCTGGATATCCTATTACTTTATCCATTGGAGGAAGGGTAACAACCTCATTTGCATTACCTCCTGTTACAACTGCATTTGCTAAAGAATCCGCATCTGCTAATGATTGAGATTTTCCATCTCTACCAGCATACTCATCTGTAACTATAACTGTTTTTATTCCTTTTTCTTCTATTTTCTTACAGTTCATTATTAAGTCTGTATCTGGGTTACCAAATCCTTCTTGAGTTATAACTACACCATCAACTCCTAAGAACTCTGCTAGTTTGGCACTCCAGTTAGAAGATCTCTCTTTGTCAGCAAGATAAACGTTTTCATTTGTAAGGATTACCCCTACAAAGTTTAATTCTTTACCATGCTTTTCAAATAAATCATGTATAACTGGGTTATTTAAGTGATGATAAGTTGTGTTTTTATCACATGCAGAAACACAGTTACCACTTACGACTGCGCCATCCATTATTTCAGTTGGATTTATTAAAGTAGATATAGTTTTCTTAGCATCTACTCCATAAACATAAGTGTCATGTAATAATCCTTGAGTTTGAAGCATATACACATAAGCTACTCTTGGTAGTTCTGGGTATTTTTTATATCCTTCTATTATTGAATCTGTTTCATAAACTTCTACTTCGTCTGGAGTTATGTCTTTAGCTAACTCTCCTAAGTATATAGCTGCTTTGTATCCTGCAAATCTTACAGCTTCTTCGTGATTATGTTGCTTTAAACCATCTGCTGGTTCACAAACTACTACTAAGTTATTTAACCCTGAGAAAGGTGTGTATTTAGCCCCTTCTCCACTCATATCTATTATTCCTTCTTGGAAACCTACTATTTTCCCTGTTGTTACTACAGCAGAACCTTTAAGTACGTTAGTTTTTCCCGAGCCCACTGTTGTTACCTTATTCATCATGCCTGGGAATATTCCTCCAGGCCCTTCAACTTTAACTCTTGGCTCTATAACGTCTTTAACTGGCATAATACGAATACTATCCCCTGGTTTTGCTATTTCTAAATCTACTGATTTGATATTCTCATCTTCCATTAATAAGTCAATTAACTCTTGCTTATTAACATAAATTACTCCATCTTCCACTTTTGAAACATCAGAAAAACATATGTCTTTAATTTTTACATATCCTAATTCCAATTTCAAAAAAATCACCTCCAAAAATTTTATTTGATTTACAAAAATTTTATTTACTTGAACTAGGTATTTATTTAAAAGCACAAAATAAGTGCTATTAAAACATATTACTATTTCTATGGAATAATAAATTCTGCTAAATATGCTCTATTTACTTAAGAGCATTTTCAATTATTGATAAATCTACAATTTTAAAATCATCTACTATTCTATTGGTTAATTCAACAGTGTAATCTTTATCTTTTTTAAATTTGTCATATGTTAAAATTGCATTTTCAATAATTGTCAAAGATTTGTAATCTAGGGATTCTTTATAATCAGATATTAGGACTGATTTATATGGAGTTTCATTTGGTTTTATGCTACTAGACAGAGGATGAGTTAACAGTATATGTCCTTCATGAATTCTATCTCTTACATAAAGTAAAATTTCTTTAAAAGAGCATTCCTTATAATAAACCTTATTATCACTTTTGTATTTTTCATATACTTTATTGTTGTTAGTTATTATCATTTTATATCCCCCAGAACAGTTCTATTTTTTTGCAATAAAATAGCAGAAAGCCCCTAGCTTTCTGCTCTGTATTTAACCTGAGAGTTTTCCTCTATTTGCATAGAGTTGCCCCTTCGGTGCATATATTTATAGATTAAACTTAATGATGTCTTGCTTTCCAGAGTTAAGTCGTACTACGGTCCTTTTGCCTGAGATCATCACCAACATCCGCTTAATGTTGGCTTATTCCTTCGGCGCTTTTTTACAAGTCTCTCCCGTAATAGTCATCCTTAATATAATAATTGTATTATTCTAATTATTGTGCAATATAATAATGGTCTTATTATTCATTCATTTAAAGTTTCTATTTATTTATAATTTTTTTCTATTTTAATTAGATTATAATTAATTATCTCTATAATAAGCAACAAGTTTTTTTATATTTTTCAATATATTTATTTTTTTCCATATTTATTAATTTATATGTTAAGGATGACTATTTATAACCTTTTATTTTCAACTTTTAGTACTTACAAAATTGCTCTCTTATAGTAGTCATTTCATTAACTATATCGTCCACATCAAGTACCATTTCCATCATCCCTATTTGATCATCATATACATTTAGTTCAAATTCTTTTTTTATTTCTGGTTCACAAGCATGATATACTTGAAGTCCTAACTGGACTCCTGTCAATGGACCTGCATATGTTGGGTCACCAGCCGTAACTGTTTCTGCAGCAAGACCTGCCGCTTCACCTTCAGCTGCACCTAATAAAACCACAACATTTTCTGCACCAAATTCTTCAGCAAATTCTTTCACTCTTTTTTGGTTTTCTAAGTCCATTGCTCCAGCAGCAGTTCAGACAAAACATTCAGTCGAAGAAAATACAACTTCTCCACCTGCAGTTTTGACACATTCTTCTATTGCTGGACCAGGTATACCATCCCTGTCACCAATTATGATGACTTTCTTCTTTTCTAATATACTCATTAGAAATACCTCCTGATCTAAATTTTATTTTTATATGTTTACATTGAGCGTGGCAAGTAGTTAAGATATTGCTCAATGTAAACATGGTTTAAATTTTATTCGAATACAGTTTGATCTTCTATTTCAGTTTGTAATGCTTTAAATGCTTTTGTTATAAGATTTCTTCTTATTTTCTTTTCTTCTTCCAATGGTAGTGCTGGATTTCCAAGAGGATGAGGTATTGCTATAGTTGGTACTATTCTATTAGCTCCAACTGTTAAAGAAATAGGTACTACTGTACACATGTGTACTACTGGTATTCCAGCTCTTTCTATTTCTTTTACCATCGTTGCACCGCAACGAGTACAAGTGCCTCACGTACTAGTTAGAATTACAGCGTCAACACCATCAGCCTTCAATTCCTCTGCATATTTTGCCGCAAATCCTTTTGCATTAGCAACTGAAGTTCCATTTCCTACTGTTGCATAATAATATCTATGAAGTTCTCCTATTACACCTTGTGCTTCAAATTCTCTCATCACATCTACAGGTAATACTCTATTTGGATCATCGTTAGCATAAACTGGGTCATATCCACCATGAGCAGTTTGATGATCTGCACAACTTAATATTTTAAATCCTTCTAAATCGTATTTACCATATTTTGATGCACTTGAAGATTCTATATGATCTGGATTTCCTTTTGGAACTATACCTCCAGAAGTAACAAGAGCTATCTTAGCTTTAGATAAGTCCTTAATTGCTAAATTTGGAGCTACTCTATCAAAATCAGGCATTGGATACTCAGTTGTAAATTTTTCACCTTTTAATTTTTTGATAAGCATATCTACTGCTCTCTTAGATCCTCTTTCTTTGTCAAAGAAATTTTTTCTTATACCATTTGGCATATATCCCTCTTCAATAGATGCACCTATTTCTTCTCCCTTTGCCAGTTTTAGAGCAAGAGGTGCCATAACTTTAACAGCATCTCTCATACCTACTGCAGAGTTTTTTGTTGGTACCATATAAACTTTATCTTTGAACATATCTGCTCCTGGGTTTTCTACGTACATACCAGTTAATGAAGGTATTCCTAATTCTTCTTTGACAGCAGTAGCTATTGTTCCACAAGCAACACCATATCTACCTGCGTTAAAAGCTGGTCCTGCTATAAATACATCTGGATTATACCCCTTAACCATATCCAAAACTACTTTTTTAGCTTCTTCTAAATTTTCATTAAAATAAGAGTCTCCACATATTACTGTAGCTACTATTTCAGCCTCTCCTTTAAACGCTGCATTAAAAGCAGCCCCTGGCCCTACTATACCATCTCTCACTTCAGGTTTAACATGAGCCATTTCTTCCCCACCTATTTGTGCGAAAAATTGATTTATATATTGAACAACTTTTATCATCTTCAACCCCCCTCTCACTATCTTGCACTTAATTTATTAAAACCTATTTCATTTGTAGATCCTGTAATAACTTGAAGTTCTGCAACTATTGAACCGTCTGGTTTTAAACTTCCGTCAAATCCACCAGCTATAACATCTGCAACCTCTGGATATCCTATTACTTTATCCATTGGAGATAGTGTAATTAATTCGTTTGCATTTCCTCCTGTTACAACTGCATTTGCTAAAGAATCAGCATCAGCTAATGATTGAGATTTTCCATCTCTACCTGCATATTCGTCTGTTATTATTACTGTTTTTATTCCTTTTTCTTCTATCTTTTTACAGTTCATTATTAAGTCAGTGTCTGGATTTCCAAATCCTTCTTCGTTAATTATTACACCATCAACTCCTAAAAACTCTGCTAATTTGGCACTCCAGTTAGAAGATCTTTCTTTATCAGCAAGATAAACATTCTCGTTTGTTATTATTACACCAACAAAGTTTAACTCTTTACCATGTTTTTCAAATAAATCATGAATAACTGGGTTGTTTACGTGATGATAAGTTGTGTTTTTGTCACATGCAGAAACACAGTTACCACTTACTATTGCTCCATCCATTACTTCTGTTGGATAAATCAAAGTAGATATTGTTTTCTTAGCATCTACACCATATACATAAGTGTCATGTAATAAACCTTGGGTTTGAAGCATATACACATAAGCTACTCTTGGGAGTTCTGGGTATTTTTTGTATCCTTCAATTATTGAATCTGTTTCATAAACTTCTACTTCATCTGGAGTTATGTTTTTAGCTAACTCTCCTAAGTATATAGCTGCTTTGTATCCTGCAAATCTTAAAGCCGCCTCATGGTTATGTTGTTTTAATCCATCAATTGGCTCACAAACTACTACTAAGTTACAAAGCTTAGAAAATGGAGTATATTTTGCACCTTCACCGCTCATATCAATAATACCCTCTTGGAATCCAACTATCTTACCTGTTGTAACTACTGCTGAACCTTTAAGTACATTAGTTTTTCCGCTACCTACAGTAGTAACTTTACTAATCATACCTGGGAATATTCCTCCTGGTCCTTCAACCTTTACCCTTGGTTCTATTACATCTTTAACTGGCATTATACGTGTACTATCTCCCGGTCTAGCAATATCTAATTCAACAGATTTAATATTTTCATCTTCCATTAATAAGTTTATTAATTCTTGCTTATTAACATAGATAACACCATTTTCTACTTTTGAAACATCTGAAAAGCATATGTCATTTACCTTTACATATCCTAATTCTAATTTCAAAATAATCACCTCCAAATATTTTAATTTCTAACTAGGTTTAACATGATTATTTAAAAGCCCATTTAAGACTTATAAATCTTTTTTATTTATATCTTTTGAAATAATTTATATGTGACATGCTACAGATGTGTTAAAATAGCAAAATTTTGCAACAAAAAAAGCAGAAAGTAAGATAGCTTTCTGCTCTGTATTTAACCTGAGAGTTTCCTCTAAAAGAGTTGCCCCTTCGGTGCAATATGCTTTATCCTGTTGTATTATTTGCTTTCCAGAGTTAAGTCCTACTACGGTCCTTTTGCCTGAGATCATCTTAAGTGCTCGCTTAGCACTAAATTATTCCTTCGGCTCTTAATTTAATAAGTCTCTCCCGCAGTAATCAACCTTTATAATATGCATTTTTATTAACATATTTGTTTACTAGAAAAATAGGATATAAAAATTTTTTACACTTGTTTTATAAATTATTTTTATATTACTTATATTATATAAATATTTTCTATAATTTTCAATAAGTTTTCTAATTTTTTATAACAATAAAAAAGGAATATCACAGTACAAGTAAAACCTTATCTGTGATATTCCTTTTTAGTATGTGGTTAAGCCATTAAACTAAGCTTCAAATATAGTATTTCCTTATTTCACAACTTTCATTACATTAATATTTTTTAGTATCCTAGCTAAATTTCACTTGCTAACTTTGCTCCTCCAAATATGCCTGCATCATTTCCTAATGTTGCTAATTTAAACTCTGTATCAGCAGTTGCATGGAAAGCATTCTGTGAGTAATGTTTTTTTATATTCTCCAATAACATATCTCCCGCTTTTGAAACTCCACCACCTATAACAAAGACCTCTGGGTTACAAATACAAGATATATTTGATAAAGCGCGACCTAATATGGAGCTAAACTTCTCTACAACTCTCACAGACAATTCATCATTTTCTTTGGCAAAATCAAATACATCTTTAGCTGTAATATTTTCAATATTTCTTAATTTAGATTCACAACTTTCTTTTTCTAAAATTTCTCTTCCTAATCTTGCTATTCCAGTTGCTGAAGCATATTGTTCTAAACAACCTTTTCTACCACAATTGCAACTTATTTTTTCATGAGGATTAACATTCATATGACCAATCTCTCCACCAGAACCAGTGTATCCAGCTATTACATTATTATTTATAATAACTCCTCCACCTACTCCAGTTCCTAAAGTAACCATTATCATATTTTCGTATCCTTTTCCTCCACCTTTATACATTTCACCTAGTGCAGCAATATTTGCATCATTTGCCACTTTTATAGGAATTCTCAGTAATTCTTGTAAAGTTGTTGACACGTTAAATACTTGCCATCCTAGATTTACACTTCCCAATATAGTTCCATCATCTTTTACAGGTCCTGGCACTCCAACCCCTGCTCCTAATAATTCATCTTTAGATATATTTCTTTCTTCTAATAAGCTATTTATAGACTCTGTAATATCAGATAAGATATATTTTCCATTATCTATCTTTCTAGTTTCAATTTCCCACTTATGCAATAATTCACCTTCAACATTAAATAAACCAAGTTTTACTGTAGTTCCTCCTATATCAATTCCTAACGAATATTTCTTCATATATACCCCTCCTATTTGCTATATTTATTTATTGATTGATTTAACTTTAAATATTTCTATTATATAAAACCTTACTTTTCATTTTATCTACTAAAGATTCTTTTTCAATTAACTTAGTGTTGATTATATAATATTTTTCACCTGGATCTTTACTTTCCAATTTATCCATCATTATTTTAGCAACATATTGGCCTAAATATTTTCCATTTGCCTCATGTATGGACTTCTCATCCTCATCTTCAAAGAACAGTGCATTTTCTAAATCTTGATTTATACTTACTGAAACAAAAGGAAACTCTGTATCCTTTAAAAACTCAGTAGTAATTTTATCTTCTTCCTCGTGAAATAATAAAATCCCTTCAACAAAGTTACTTTGTATAAACCTATTAATCCAGGTATCATCATCTTCTTTAAAAGCATACATAATAAAATAATCTCTATCTTTTGCACAATTGCTTATACCTCTAAAAACTTGAAGAAAGAAAGGATGGTAAAAGGAATCACAAATCCATTGTGGTATAATTACTGCTAATATCTTCGTTCTTTTGTTTGCCAGACCTCTAGCCATTTCATTTGGAACATAGTTTAGTTTTTTTACTGCATCCCAAACCTTTGTTTTTGTCTTTTCACTAATTTTGCTACTATCCGAAAGTACTCTAGATACTGTAGAGACAGCAACATTAGCTTCTTTGGCTACATCTTTAATTGTAACTTTCATCCTCGTCTCCCCAATTTATATAACATTTTTTATTCATTGTAACTATATTCTTCATTATATTATATTTTAAGTTATAATCAAATACTTCTACTTAGGAAGTTTCATCCTCATATAAAAATCTTTACTATTTTTGCACTAAAAAAGCCCTCTTTTTTATTTTTTATTACTTAAAAAGAGGACCTTATTTTAAAATACTATATTTATATATTCCTTACAATTAGGACACTTATCACCTTTTACATGAGAATTTGTTGTGTAAATATCCCTAGTTGCAAGATTATATCCACAGTTTGGACAATAGGTATTATTATCTACACTTCCTACATTTCCCACATAAACATAATTTAAATATTTTTTAGCTTCTTCCTTTGCTTTCATAATATCTTCTATTAATGTAGGTTCATTTTTCATTTTATAATTGGGAAAATATCTGTTTAAATGAAGAGGAATGTTTTTATCTATGAATGATAAAAACTTTGCAATTTCAACTATTTCATCTATAGAATCATTTTCATCCCTAACCATCAAAGTGGTTATTTCTACATGAGTATATTTATTAGCTATCTTTATAGTTTCTAAAACTGGATCTATTGTAGCTCCACAAATTTCATTATAATATTTTTTTGTAAATCCTTTTAAATCTATATTCATTGCATCAATAAAAGGCAAAATTTTTTCTAAAGGCTCTTTATTTACAAATCCATTAGTCACTAAAACTACACTAATACTCTTATCGTATTCTTTTATTTTTTTAGCTACATCATAAATATATTCGTACCACATAAAAGGTTCATTATAAGTAAATGCAATACCTACATTATTTGGTGTATTTATTATTAAACTTATAAGTTTATCTATCTCAATAAATTTTGATGAAGGTTTATTCTGTGATATTTCATGATTTTGACAAAAACTACAGCTCATATTACATCCAAAAGTTCCTACAGATAAAATATCCATTCCTGGCTTGAAATGATACAAGGGCTTTTTTTCTATTGGGTCCACATTTGCAGAAGTTACTTCTCCATAATTTATGACAACAGGTATATTATTTTTTACAGTTCTAAGTTTGCATACTCCGTATTTTCCTTCACTTAAAGAGCAACTATGAGGGCAAAGATAGCATTTTATGTAACTGTCTTCCTCTTTGTAGAATCTTAACTTTTCTTCCATCTATTCACCTTCTTTGTATCTTGTCACCTGAAACCTTTCTATTTCATATTCTTCTTTTGGATTTATTCCAGCTTTTTCACAAGCTATTTGAAGTTGATAATCTACAGTGTCTACTCCTTCTAAGTCCGGAAGCAATAGTCCTTTTTTATGACCTTGAATAACTATAACTCCATATTTTTTAGGATCTAATTCTTCTTTTGTAGATTTATGAGGTCTACTAAGTACATCTACTGATATGTCTATATCTAATAATTCATTTTCTGTAACACTTGGAAATCTTGGATCATTAATGGCAGCTTCCACTGAATTTTTTATTATTTCTTCTGCTACGGAATCTGTTGTTGGCAAAAAAGTTCCAATACAACCTCTTAAATCCCCAAATTTTTTTAAAGATACAAATACTCCACCCTTTTCTTTGCTAAGTTCTTTTGGTAATTCACTTGGTTTTGCTATAAAATGACCATAAGTATAATAATGATTTAAACTTTCCCTAGCTATTTTTACATATAAGTTATTGTTGGATAATTTTTTGTTATAAAGTTCCTTTTTCATATTAATTAATTTTTCAAAATTACTATGGTTGTTTAACTCATTATGAAAAGCCATAACTCCATATCCTACTCCAAAGGGTCCTTCGTAAGATAATAATTTGCCTCTAACTTTTTCTCCTTCCATAGCCCCAAGCATTATAAATACAGATTTTAGCCCACATTCTCCTGCACATTCTACCATATATTTATCCATATTAAATATGCTTAACACATCACCTTTTTGTAAGTTATCTAATAATAATTCATCAAATTTTGAACCTTCGGAAGAATACTCATAAGGCCCATCTTTGCTTAATCTATGAGACAAATCTCCACTTGCAATTAACACAATCTTTTTATTTAAGTTCTTAGCACTTTTTCTTATTGCCATACCAAACTTATACAACTCAATATGGCTAAGGGCTGCATATGTAACATGAACTATTTTGTATTTTTTATAATACTTATTTATAAAATACATAGGTATCATGGCTCCATGATCTAGCTCATATTTTCTATTGAATTTTTTTAAAATATTTGAATCTATTCCTGCTACCGGTATGTTTTGTCTATTGCAGGTATTAATAAGTACTTCATTAAATTCTTTGTCAATTCTTCCTTCTATGTAAGTGTCAAACTCTCTAAATTGACTAAAATTCCCCTTTATATGTTCTTCATTGGAAATTGCAAGAGCATCTGAAAACATAGTTCCATGAGGAGTTATAATTACCACAGTTTCTGGTTCTAATTTACTTATTTCTTCTCCTACTTGATTACAGGCATCAATAGTGTTTTGTATTTCTCTTTCTCGCCCCTTACCCACAGATGGGATTATCAGTGGTGGATGGGGCATTAAATAATATCTTAATATGTTTTCCATAATATACACCTCGCTTTATATTTAAAATATATCATATTATTATTTTGCCTATTTTTTTAAGTAATATTTTTCAAGACAAAAAAAATCCTTACTATAGATGTTTTAGAATTGTACCAAGATACCCTCTTTTTTTCTATAATAAGGTTTAAATTTTATTATTTAATTTTATCTAAAAGTTCAATAGTATACTCTGCAGTAAGATTAAACTGTTTTACCTTGTCTATTGTCCCTTTATTATCTCCTTCTTGTAATCCATAATCACCAAACTGACTGTGATTTCCTCCATCTATTTCAATAAACTTTGCATTTTTAGGAAGATTATCTTTGGAATCAACTAAATTTTCCTGATTTACTACACCATCCTTGCCACCGTAAACTGATATCACTTCTAAATCTAAATCTTTCAATTCATCTCCATTTGGATAGGATGCATAGAGAGCAACACCTTTAATATTATCATGAGTACTTGCATACTTTGATGCCATCACCCCACCAAGTGAGTGACCTCCTATTGCCCAAGTGTCTATTTTATCGTAAGCTGCTATTATCTTATCTGCTTCATTTGGCGATAGTATAGCTAAATTCAAAGGCATCTTAGCTATTATAACTTCATAACCTTTCAAAGCAATCTCTCTACATATAGGAGCATATGCTTCTGGTTTTACACCTCCACCAGGATAAAAAATAAATCCCTTACTTACTTTTTTATCTTTTGGTGTAAATGATATAAAATCATCATTATTAATTTCAACCTTATTATCACTGATTAATGATTCTTTAGCTAAAATATCTGGTTTATAAGCTTTGGATGTCCACATTCCCATTCCAATTACGATTATTCCCAAAATAATACCTATGGATATTATAATCTTTTTCTTCATATTTATTTTCCATTCCTCTCTATCTCTTTATATAAATATACTCATTATTAAATAATATATCATAAAAACTAAATGACTTAAATTTTTTAGTATTTGTAAGTAAAAAAGACTATGAAATTTAAGTTATTTTCATAGTCTTTAAAGTGTATTTGCATTATAATCTTAATTTTTAATCAGATAAGTATATTATTTTATTGCCTTTGCTATTTCATCTATCATTATGTTTGTTGATTCTATACCACCAGTCATTGTATACCATACTACAGAATCTAAATATACTATCTTATCATTTTTAGCAACATCTGTTTTGTTCATTATTTCATTATCAAATAAAGTTTTCGCACTTTCACCTTTACCTGTTACTGCTCCCCTATCTACAACAAACACATAATCTGAATTATTTTCTAAGAAATATTCAAATGTTATTTGTTGTCCATGAGTAGATTCTTCTATATTTTTATCTAGTTGTTTAAATCCTAAGTCACTATATATTATTCCATATCTTGAAGCTTGTGAGAATAAACTTACTCCACCTTCATTTGCCATAACTACTGAAGCTGATACTCCTTTTTTACTTACTTCTTTCTTTAAATCAGATACTTTTTTTTCTATTTCATTTAATGCTTTTTTTACTTCATCTTGTTTATCAAATATGTTTCCTATATCTGTTGCAACAGCTGAAAATGAGTCCATATAGTTTTGACCATCTACTTCTAAGTATACTGTTGGAGCTATTTCTTTAAATGAATCTATTTGCTCTGCTTGTCTTCCTCCTATTATTATTAAGTCTGGATTTAATGCTTCTACTGCTTCAAAGTCAGGCTCCTTTAAGGCACCAACATTTGTGTATTTATCATCTGCATAAACTGATAATATTTCTGGTAAAGTTCCACTCTTAGGTAGTCCAACTATATCAACATCTAAATTTTTTAATATGTCTGCCACTCCATAATCAAAGACTACTACTCTTTTGGGATTTTTATTTAGTTCAACTTTCTCACCATTAGCATCAGTCACTGATATTTTAGTTGTTGATTTGCTATTTGAGTCAGTATCTTTTTGTTTTTTCATTCCTATTGAGAATATACCTATTATTGCTATTAGTGTTATACTAATTATTAGTGCTATTTTTTTGTTCATTTTGTCATCTCTCCTTTTATATAGATAATTATTATCATTATCATTTATTTTATATTTTTTTACTGGCATCTAAGCCAGCATATTTTAAACCTTATTAAAAATAGATACTTATTTTATTTCCATCTATTTCTTCAACTTTAAAATCCATTTCATAAATACTCTCTAAAGTCTCTTTGTTAATTATTTCTTCTACAGTTCCTTCTTTAGCTATAACTCCATTTTTCAAACAGATAATATAGTCTGAGTAACAAGATGTAAAGTTTATATCATGCATAACAAGTATTATTGTCTTACCTAGATCATCACAAAGTTTTCTAAGAACTTTCATCATCTGAACAGAATTGTTCATGTCTAAATTGTTAAGTGGCTCATCAAGAAAAATATACTCTGTTCCTTGGGCTATAACCATTGCTATATAAGCTCTTTGCCTTTGCCCACCACTTAGTTCATCTAGATATTTGTCTTGCATATTAGTAAGCCTCATATAGTCTATAGCTTCTTCAACATATTTCATATCTTCTTTTCTTAGTTTTCCATCACAATAGGGAAACCTTCCAAAGCTTACTAGCTCCCTTATTGTAAGTCTAATATTAATATTATTAGACTGCTTTAATATGGCTATCTTTTGAGACAATTCTTTTTTGTCCCAACTTTCAAGTTCTTTTCCTTCTATAAAAATTTGTCCACTATCTCTTTTCATAAGTCTTGTTATCATAGAAAGAGCAGTACTTTTGCCAGCTCCATTGGGACCTATAAATGAAGTTATCTTTCCTTTTTCTATTTTAAGAGATACATCGTGTACCACATTTTTATCATTATACTGTTTACTTAAATTTTTTACTTCAATCATATTCTGCTCTCCTTATAAAGTAGATACATAAAGTAGATTCCACCTATCATATCTATTATTACACTAACTGGTGTAGTTAAATGTAATACTCTTTCTATCATCAATTGACCAAATACTAAAGCAAATATACTGACAAGTACTGATACAATTATTAAATAGCTATGTTTGTATGTTTTCATCATTTCACGAGTAACATTTGCTACTAATAATCCTAAAAATGTTACTGGTCCAACTAAAGCTGTTGATACTGCTATTAATACTGATATAATTATTAATGATTTCCTCATTATATTATCATAGTCTACACCTAAATTTATGGCTTGATCTTTTCCTAAACTCATTACATCGAAGTACTTAATATCATCAACTACAAAAGGAATTATTAAAAGTATTACTATTATAGATAAAAGTAATATGTCCACATTTACATTATTAAAACTTGCAAATAATTTTGACTGAAGTACTAAATATTCATTTGGATCTATTACCATTTGCATAAATGATGACAAACTTTTAAAGAATGTTCCACAAATCATTCCTACTAATAGTACAAACATTATATTAGAATTTTCTCTTTTAAATACGATTTTGTATAAAGCCATAGAACCCAAAACCATAAATACTACACATATTAAGAAGTTTAGTTTTTGATTTGATGAAAATACACTACTTGATCCAAAAACAAATATTATTACTGTTTGTATTGCTACATATAATGAATCTATACCCATTACACTAGGTGTTAGTATTCTATTATCTGTTATAGTCTGAAATATTATTGTAGAAAAGCCAATACATCCACCTGTAACTACTATTGCTATTAATTTTGGTATTCTTTTTGATAAAGCATATTCCATACTTCCCGAATTAATTTCTAGAGTTAAGAATAATGCACAAGAGATTAAAATTAATAAAGATAAAATAGCTATAGGCATATTTAAATTTTGTTTTTTATTTTTTATTTTTTTATTTACATAGTTTTTGTTTTGTACATTAACTTGCATATGACTTCCTCCTTAATATTAAATAAAGGAATATTCCACTTCCTATAACTCCAACTGTAAGTCCAACAGAAAGTTCATATGGATAAATTATTGCTCTAGCTGCTATATCACAAACTAAAACAAATACTGCTCCAAATAAGGCTGTATCCCATATATTTTCATGAACATTATCACCTTTATACAAAGAAACTATATTTGGAACAATTAATCCTATATAAGGAATTTCTCCTGCTGTTATTACTACACATACTGTAACTATTGAAACTATTACAAGACCAAGATTAACTATTTTTTTGTAATCAAGACCTAGATTTGTTGCAAAGTCTTCTCCCATGCCTGCCACTGTAAATTTATGAGCAAATAAAAACGCTACAATCATAAGGGGTATAGCTAAGTATAACAATTCATAATTTCCCTTTAAAATCATGGAGAAGTTACCTTGCATCCAAGAGCCAACATTTTGCATTATCTCAAATTCATATCCTATGTATGTTGTTATAGATCCTATTATATTTCCAAACATTATACCAACTAGTGGTACAAATATTACACTTTTAACTTTCAAATTTCTTAAAAATGTCATAAAAATTAATGTTCCAGCCAAAGCAAATACAAAAGATATCATAGCTTTTTGCATTATTGTTGCTCCTGGTATAAGAACCATAGCTGTAACTATTCCCAACTGAGCTGAATCTATTGTGGCCCCTGTTGTTGGAGAAACAAATTTATTTTGACTTATTTGTTGCATTATTAACCCACATATACTCATAGCACTTCCTGCCATTAATATGCTTATTAATCTTGGAAGCCTACTTACCACCATAAGATGTATGGCATCTTGATCTCCATTTAAAACATTCATTATATTTATATTTTTAGCTCCTAAAAATATAGAAACTAAAGATAATCCAATTAACATTATGATTAAATATCTTTTTTTCATTTTTATCTCCTGCTGTACTTATTTTTGAAATTAAGTTTCATATTCATATGATATTTATTATCATTTTGATATTTATATCATACAGTAATTGATAATAGTTTTCAATACCTATTTTGCAATTTTATTAATATTTTTGCATTAATTTATTAGTATTTGTAATTTATCCATAAAAAAACACCCTGATTTTTATAAATCAGAGCGTTTTATCCTAGTTAAACATAATATCAATTTTCTCTATATTGTAGCTATCATTTTCAATAGTCATAATTATAAAGTTTATAGGCAAATTAAATCGTCTTTTACCGCAACTACCTGGATTTAACCAAAGTATATCTTCTATTTTTTCGCAAAAATATTTATGAGAATGTCCAAAAATAATTACATGAACAGACTTCAAATTTGATGAAATATCTTTTTTATTATGAACCATATAAAATTTAATATTTCCTATATTAAAATATAGTTCTTTTGGAAGTTCTTCTGCCCACTCACCTTTATCATTATTACCTCTCACCACATATACAGGCGCGATGTTTTGCAATTCCTTTAAAACATCCTTTGAGTTAATATCTCCACCATGTACTATATAGTCACATTTTTTCAAATAATTGATTACTTCTTCTCTTAATAATCCATGAGTATCTGATATAATACCTACCATATATTTTTCTTTCAATTTATTTTTCACCTTCAATTTGCTCAATTTTATTTTTCTTTACTACATCTTACTCTTTACAATATTCTTATAATTTATTTTTTATCATTTCATAATTAAATTGTATTTTGAATCGTAATGCAATCCCAAATCATTGCAAATACGTTTATTAATCTTAGTTAAAGCTTCATGATATTCTTTATACTTAGGTGATAGTAAAATCATATTTGGAATAAATATATCGTTATAACCACTATCTTGTAAACGCTGCATAAACTTTCTCTGGGAAATAAATGCAGGATGATATTTAAAAAAGAAACTATTTTTTATTTTAACACCTCTTGCAGTCTGTTCTTTTAACTTTTCATATCCTTCAGTTTTTATATTTGTATATTCTTTAGTCTTAGCATCCATTTGTTCTACCATTTTTCTCATATCTTGTTTGGGTAATAATTTATACATAATAAAGCTGTTAATTTTCATCAATAAAGGTATCTTAATTTCTGCATTATCCCAAAATTCAATTATTCTTTTATATGCATCCTTTTGCTCTTTTGTTTCAATTTTTATTTGTAAATAAGGCATAAAATGATTCATAAAATAATATCCATAAAATCCTGGCATCATATCTTGTATTGCTTTTCCTAAAGTTTCATAATCTAAGTTTTCGTATATTTCTTCCACGTCATTGTTATAAATAAATTTTTTTAAAGATTCTGCTTCGTTTTTATAATCTTCAAGCTTGCTTATTTTCTCTTGATATATATTTTCTAAGAATTGCTTATCCTTACTTTCAAGTAAAATCTTAATGTCCTTTATGCTAATACCCAGCTTTCTATAAACAGAAATTTCTTTTAAAATTTTTATATCTTCTTCAGTATAGTTTCTATATCCATTTTTATCTTTACTGACTGATAAAAGTCCTTGCTCCTCGTAATATTTAATTGCACGCTTTGTCAAATCAACAACTTGAACAACTTCATTTATTTGCATATTATTCACTCCTTACTACTTATTTAACTCAAATTATATTGGTATACGTAAGGTTCAAGTCAATAAGATTTATGTAAATATGCTTCTTTTAATAAATTCTTCTTAATTTAAAAAAATAATTAGCCTAGTTAATCCTATGAATTATCTCTTTTAACCTTTACCTGTTTTCTCTTAATCATAATCTCCTTATGATTTTTTAAAAATGATTTTCCTTTATGGTTTAAAATGTCCACATATGAACATGTGTCTTTTACTTCAATTACACCAATATCCTCATTACTTATTCCGTCAATATTACTAAATGCTCCAACTATATCTATAACTCTTATTTTTTTCTTCTTCCCAACATTCAAGTAAACTTTAGTTATTTCATCATTTGAATTTTTCACTTCTTCTTTTTTATTCCTTTTATTATTCAATAAATTATTTTGTTGTTGAGTAAATTTAATTTTGCCCATATTTACTTCATTGTCATCAACACTTTCTATTTCTTGTATTTTATCTTGCGTATATTCTTCTATTTCCTGAAGATATTTTTCCTCTCTAGGTGAAACTATTGTAATAGCTTTTCCCCATTTATCTACTCTTCCTGTTCTTCCTATCCTATGAACATAGTTTTCTTTATCCCTTGGCACATCATAATTTATTACCAGAGAAATATCTTCAATATGAATACCCCTAGCTGTAATATCACTACTTACTAATATATTAAATTTATTATTTTTAAAATCTTTGATGATAAATAATCTTTTATCCTGAGACATATCACCATGTATTACTCCAACAGAGAACTTGTCTTTTTTCATATTTTTGTAAATTTCATCTACTTTATTTCTTGTATTAGCAAAAATAATTAAAGATTTTGGACATTCCTTATAAATAATTCTTTTTAATAATTCATATTTATCATTTTCTTCACTTTTAATAAAATATTCACTAATTTGTTTTTTTATTTTTTCATCATATTTAATATCTATCCTAAGTGGATTTTCCATATATTTATTACAAATTAGATTTATATTGTCATCTATAGTTGCTGAAAACATACCCTTACATGATTTTTTAGGTAATTTACTCAATATAAATTCCATATCGTCAACAAAACTTTTATGTAACATTTTATCAGCTTCATCAATCACAAAATATTTTATGTTACTTAAATCAATAGTTCCTCTGCCAATATGATCAATTATTCTTCCAGGTGTAGCAACTACTATATGAACCCTTTGCTTTAACTCTGTTACTTGTTCCCTTAGTGGTTGCTTTCCAAATATTGCACTACATCTAACTTTTTTTATTCTTCCTATATTTTGTATTTCCTCTTTAATTTGTAGTGCTAACTCTCTTGTTGGAGCTATTATTAATCCTTGTACTTTGTTATTGTCTATATCAATTTTTTCTACCATAGGTATGGCAAAAGATGCTGTTTTTCCGCTTCCTGTTTTAGATTTTACTATTACATCTGCTTTTTCCAATAACCTAGGAATAACTTCAATTTGAACTTTTGAAGGTTTTTTATAATTTAAGCTATCTAATGACTTTATTATCTTTTTATCTAAATTAAATTTTTCAAATTTATTATTCATTTTTATCTCCTTAATTTCATACATCTCTTATAATTATAATTGTCTAATTAATATTATTCAAAACAAAAAAGTCAGCATTACTAATTAATGCCGACTTTTATATTTAAGCTACTGCTTTTTCTTTATTTACTTTAGTGTAACTTTTTACTTCCTTAACTAATACTGATGCTATTATCACTATAGCAATAATATCAGCTACTGGTTGTGAGAACCAGATTCCATCTAATCCTAAGAACTTTGGTAATACCATTATTAAAGGTATTAAGAATATACATTGTCTTAGTAAGCTAAGTAGTATTGACATTTTTGCCTTACCAATTGATTGAATGTAGTTTGTACCTATAATTCCCACACTTAATATTGGTAGAGTTATTGTGTATTTTTTAAGCCCATTTATTGTTATACCCATAAGCTCTGGATCACTATTAAACATTCCTACTAAAAACTCTGGTGCTATATTTATTATCATTGCACCTATAACAAATATACATGTAGATGCTATTAAACATATTTGTAATGCTTTTTTTGCTCTGTCATATTGTTTAGCACCATAGTTAAATCCAACTATTGGTTGCATACCTTGACTTATCCCAAATGAAGGCATTAAAAATATCATTGAAATCGAACTTATTGTAGCCATAGCTCCTATTGCTAAATCTCCACCATAAGTTTTTAGACTTTGGTTACTTATAACTTGAACTAAACTCGCTGCAAGCTGAATTGCAAATGGCGATACACCTATTGCTAAAATAGATTTTGCTGCATTTTTATTTAATCTAACAGTTGATAACTTAAATTCTAGATTAGATTTTTTTCTTAAATAATATGAAAGTCCCCACATAGCTGTTATAGCTTGTGATATTATTGTTGCAGTTGCTGCACCTTTGATTCCCATATTAAATTTAAAAATAAATAATGCATCTAATACTATATTTGCAACGCATCCAACCGTCATTATAATTGCTGATAATCTAGGATTTCCATCTCCTCTAATAACATTGTTAAAAAACATGGCCATTATAGAGAATGTTGTTCCTACAATAATTATATCTGTATATGATTTTGCGTAATATAAAGTTGCTTCACTAGCACCAAATAATATTAGTATCTGTTTTGAAAATATAAGTCCTAATACAGTAAGTGTAACACCTAATACTACTGATAATAACATACCTGTACCTATTATGTTTTGTGCTTCTTCTTTTCTACCTTGTCCTAATTTTATAGAAACATTTGTTGCTGAACCTACACCAACAAGCATACCAAATGCTAGTGCTATTGTAAGTATAGGCATTGTAACACCAAGTCCTGCTATAGCCATTGAGCCCACTTCAGGTATATTTCCTATAAATATTCTATCCACAACATTGTAAAGCGCATTTACCATCATTCCTATTATAGCTGGTACAGAATATTTTAATAATAATTTTCCAACTGATTGTGTTCCTAATTCTACCTGATTTTTATTCATGCATTTTCCTCCTATATATTTATATTAGAGCAAACTCTTTTAAGTAGTTTTATCATTAATTCTCTTTCTTCTTTATTTAATTGCTCACTCATTTTTTCATCCCATTGATTCAAAATAAAGAATATATCATTCTTTACTCCTTTTCCTTCTTCAGTTAAATAAACCCTATTAGATCTTTTGTCATTTTCATCTTTTTGTCTTCTTACAAATCCATTTTCCTCTAACTTTTTTATGGCTCTTGCTGTAGTTCCTTTATCTATTTTAAGAACTTCCGCTAGTTCCTCTTGATTTCTACCGTCTTCTATATAAAGTTCTAATAAGTACATGAACTGACCTTGACCTATATTATGTTCTTCAAGACCTTTACTTATAAAAATACGGCCTTTTCTATATATTTGAGAAATATATTTTCCAATATTGTCACAATTATTTTTTTTCATATACCTCTCCCCTTTCTTTATTTGGTTGTGTATGCAACTATACTAGTATAACATATTTAGTTGTGATTGCAACTATTTTTCATAAAAATTTTATTTTCTTTAATAACTACATATAAATGAAAAAAGGATAAGTATTTTAAATACTTATCCTTTTAAAAACTAAACAATTATAAAGTTGATACTAAATATTTAGTGTATGCTATAAATGCCCTTGCTTCTTCCACAGTATTATAAAGACCTAAGCTAGCTCTTAACATTCCATTTGTAGGTTTATTGTTATAAGCATTATCATATGCAATTTCATCTTTAACTCCCATTAATCTATTCACATATGGGTGAGCACAAAACTTTCCAGTTCTTAGAGCAATTGCCATTTCATCTGCATATCTTTTACCTATTGTCTTATAATTTTCACCATCTATATTAAATACAATAATACCTAATCGATCATCTATATTTTCATTATCTCCATATAATATAACCCTGTCTATTTTTTTCATTTCTGAAATTATAAATTCTTTTAACATCATTTCATGTTCATATATGTTGTCAAATCCAATTTGCTTTAACTCTTGTAATGCTCTACCTGTTGCCATAGCTCCCAATGAGTTAGGGCTACCTGCTTCATGTAAAGCAGGTGGTTCATCCCATATAACATCGTAATCTGTAACAGCCTTTACACATGCTCCTCCCTTTAAAAATGGAGTTACATTAGATAAATCATCTTTAAGCCCAACTATTACACCTGTTCCATAAGGTGAATATGTTTTATGACTAGAAAAAACTAAAAAGTCTATTTCTTCTTCTGGCTTTTGCCCTTTCATATTTACTTCTTTATGAGCAACTAATTGAGCACCATCTACTATTATTTTGGCATTATATTTATGACATATCTTTGCTATTTCATGTATAGGATTTATATATCCCGTTACATTTGATGCACCTGTTATAGTTACATATTTAATTCTACCATTATTTCTTTTTAGCAGATCTTCTATGTTATCTAGACTTATTCTACCCATTTTATCAACATCAATATATTCTACTGTAGCACTATATCTCCATGGTAAATCATTTGCATGATGTTCCATTCTCGTAGTAATTATTTTATCATCATTACTTTTTATTAACACATTTGCAAGTAAATTCATACACTCAGTTGTAGTTTTTCCAAAAACCGCAGTGTATCTTGAATCACTTCCTACATTAAAAAAATCTAATACAATTTGTCTTGCATCCTCATATTTTTGAGTAGTTATTTCACTTTTCTGGCCAGTTCCCCTAGCTACTGCTCCATATGTTATTAATCCTTTACATAGTTCCCTATATGATGATTTTAACGATGGTGTAGTTGCACCATTATCAAACCCTATAGGCATAGCCATGTTTCCATCTGCCAATTGAACTGGGTTATCTACTCCAATAAATAAATCTCTGTATTTATTATAATTATTATATATATCCATAAGTTTAGCATCCCTTCTTGTAAAATTATACTTTACCTATTTATATATATGACTCTACTTAAATAAAGTTACTTTGCATATATGATATACTTAATACTATTTATATTTCCACAAAATAAAGGAATATGGAAAAACCATATTCCTTTATTTTTATAATATGTATTTACTTATAAACGATTTCATTTCTTTATTTAAATCCCCACAATCATCTACAATTTCGCATCTACGACATTCTATAGATTCCCCTTCTATAGCCGGATGTATTTCTATATTTTCACCATTACATAAAATTAAAAATCCTAAATTTATATCTTCATAAGCATTGATGTATGCATCTGACATATATATACCTTGTGAATTTCCTTTTGACTCATCATTAATAAGGTAGTTTTCACCATTTATACATGATAAATACTGTTCACTTCGCCTACCAAAGAAATAGTAAAGCTGCCCTTTATACTTTAATAATTCTTCAATTTGCTTACTTTTTTCATCTTCTTTTAAACATGTGCTTATACCCTTGTAACATGTTTTCACAGTAGCTTTTTTACATACTTCCTCATTCATTTTGCATAAATCAAAAGTTCTTAATTCCCCACTAAAAAAACTCATTTTATGACACCCCTTTATATGTTTGTAATTATATTGTAATTGAGAACAATATTATTTTCATTATAAAAAAATTTTTATACCACTGGTATTTTCTACCTATTTTAGGTTTTGCCCAAGAGATTTAAATATTTAAAAATACACTATTTAGACATACATACATTCTAATTTTTTATATTAATAAAGTAGAAATTATCATAATTTTAATTATGGTACAAGTTGTTGTTTTTCCTTAAAATAAAGATTAGAATGTTACTTATAACCGATGAAATATTAGAATAGATTATATTAATATGGAGGTTTATTATGAGAGAAGAAAAAATTAGTTTTAAGGAGTTTTTGTATGAAACATTCCTTCTTATTGTGGGATGTCTTTTGATAGCATTATCTTTTGTATTATTCTTTGATCCTCATTCAATTGCTCCTGGAGGATTAACAGGATTAGCAGTAATAATCAATTATTTATTTAATATCCCCTTATGGTTTGTAAACTTAATTTTTAATGTGCCATTATTTATCTTAGCATACAAAGTTTTAACAAAGAGAGAATGTTTGAAAACGTTATTAGGAATAGTTTTTTTTACTTTAGCGTTAAATTTATTCGAAAATTTTGCAAATTTCCAAATTACCAACGACGTCTTATTATCAACTCTTACTGGTGGAGTAATTTTAGGATTAGGGCTTGGTGTAATATTTAATATCAACGGCACAACAGGTGGTACAGATTTAATTGGCCTAATATTAAACAGATGGCTTCCATCCATTAGTGTTCCCAAGTTAATGGGAGTAGCGGATTTTATAGTAGTTATGTCATCAATATTCGCTACAGGGAAAATAGAGATTGGCTTATACTCTGCATTAGGATTATACATAGCTGTTGTAGTAAGTGATATGGTTATTCAAGGTTTTTATAGTGCCAAATCCTTTACTATTATATCAAATTCACCAGATGAAATATCTAATGCTATACTAGAAAAAATGAATAGAGGAGTTACTATTTTAAGTGCAAAAGGCGGTTATACAAAAGAAGAAAAAGATGCTTTGCTTGTTGTTGTAGGCAAAAGAGAAGTATCTACCCTTAGAAAAATAGTCAAAAGTGTTGACCCTAATGCATTTGTAGTTATTACAGATGTTCACGAAGCACTTGGAGAAGGTTTTAAACAAATGTATTAACAAAAAGGTGGTATCTTTTTTGATACCACCTTTTTATTGTCTATAAACTTATAAAATTAGGCTTCATTTTGTCAAAAGTACAAACATATTTATATCCCATATCTTTTAAATCTTCATAAATTCTTTTAAATTCATGAGCTACTTGAGCTGGATTATGAGAATCTGAACCTGTAGTAATAATTTCTCCTCCAAGCTCTCTATATCTTTTTAATATATATGATGAAGGAGTTAAGTCTGGTAATTTGTATCTAAAACAAGATGTATTAATCTCTATTCCCTTGCCTTCATGAATTACCATTTTTAATATTTCATCAATTTCATCACCAAATATCTTATCATCTATTATATTGTTTAAATCACCATATCTTTTAACAATATCAACATGGCCAAGTACAGAATAGTTTTTGAATTTTTTCATCATATTATATAAAGTTTCATAATACTGTCTATAGGCTTCTAATTGAGTTTTATCTTGATAGAATTTTTTTCCTATCAGCTCATACTTATCAATTGTGTGAATAGATGCTATGACAAAATCAAAGTCGTTATTAATAACATCTTCCAAACATTTATCTAGTACATGTTCTTGCAGTCCAATTTCTATTCCTCTTTTTATAGTAATATCATTTTTGTAAAGTTCATTATAATAATTCAGTTTAGAAAAATAGTCTTTATAGTTTACACTAATATCTCTCTCTTTATCATCTATTATTACACTGTAGTCTATATGCTCAGTAAAACATATCTCTTTTAACCCTAATTCTATAGATTTTTTTATCATATCATCCATGGGTGTTTTACTATCTTCAGAAAAACTTGAGTGCATATGATAGTCATAATACATAGTCTTTCCTCCTATTCATTATTTTTTCTTTGTTGTTGTATCTTCTCCAAAAGCACCATACCAATCTTCAGTAAATTTATCTACACTCCAATTAGTTAAAGGATGGTTCATCATTGCGCTGCATATATCTGCTGGCACAGTAACACTATGGACTCCTGATTTCATTAGTTCTAAAACTTGTTGACAGTTTTTAAAGCTAGCAGCAAGTACCTTTGTTTTCATATTATAAACATTTAATATACTAACTAAATCACTTACTACTGATATTCCATCTGCGCTAATATTATCTAGTCTATTAACATAAGGTGCAACATAATCAGCACCAGCTTTTGCAGCTAAAAAACCTTGATGAGCAGTAAATATTGCTGTTGCAGTTATCTTTATTCCTTGTTTTTTAAGTTCTTTTATAGCTTTTAGTCCATCTTTTGTTACTGGTATTTTTACATACATATTCTTTCTTAGACCACTTATAAACAAAGCCTCTTCTATCATCTCTTCAAATTTTGTACTTACTACTTGTGCATGTATTGGCGTATTTTGACCTATAATTTCATCAATCTCTTTTATTAGTATTTCAAAGTCTTTTCCTTCTTTTGAAACTATACTTGGATTAGTAGTCACTCCATCTATACATAAATGAGTGTATAAATCTTTTATATCATTTAAATTTGCTGTATCTAATATTAATTCCATGATTATCTCCTAAATTTTGTATATATTATTAGAAAAAATCAGTTACCTCTATACAGAAGCAACTGATTATTTTTATTCAATATAAAGTATTAATTATTTTTTTATTAATATTTCACTACCAATTGATAGTTTTGGTACATCTAAACTTTCAACATATATACTTCCTGGTAAAGAAGCTTGTGTTGATCCATCAAATACTATAGTAACATGACCTAAGCTTACTAAATTTTGCTCTGCAATATTTCCAATTGCAGTTATTTTATATTCTTTTTCATCGATTTCAACTATATTACCAACTTCTATAGTTTCGCTTACTGGTTGTATATCTACTGTATAGCAGAAATCTTTTAATGTATCTGGAGCATTGTCTCCAAATAATATAAACATTGGCTCCCCTTCAAAAGCTGATACTTCTGAACCTATATTTTTTATTTTATTTTTGTATATTATTGACATTTCAAATCTCCTTAAGTTTACATAAAGTTTACATATATTTTAATCTATATTTTTATTTTATATTACGCATATAGTCCTATACTAGCTGCCCAAGCTATTAATACTCTTGGCACACCAGTTAAAAATCTTGAATATAATACAGCCGGAACACCAACTTCAACTGTTTCTGGATCTGCTTCTGCAAGACCAAGTCCTACTGGTATAAAGTCACATGCACCTTGAGTATTTATTGCAAACAATGCTGGTAAAGCTAAACTTGGTGCTATATTTCCTTTTCCAATTTCCACACCTATTAATGTCCCTATAACTTGAGCTATAACTGCCCCTGGTCCAAGAAGTGGTGATAAGAATGGCAATGAGCATATAAATCCTATTAATACAAGACCTATTCCTGTTCCTGCTAAAGGTGTCATTACTTTTGCGAATACATCACCTACACCAGAACCTTGAATTATACCTATTAATAATGCAACAAATGCCATGAATGGTAATATTGTGTTTATTACAGTTTGTACAGCATCACGAGCTGATTGATAGAAAGTGTTTACTACTTTTCCAGCTCCCATACCTATTTTAGTTAATAAGCTAGTACTTCCATCTTTTTCAGTAGTTTGAGTTATTTTTTTATCTGCACTATATTTAAACTCTCTTTTTTGTTCTGCTTCTTTTGATTTTTGATCTTCGTCAAAAGTTGTTTGTTTATTTAAAGCTCCTTGTGCTGATCTTATTTGATCAAGTCCAACTGCAGATACATATATATCTTCAGTTATATACTTAGCTAGAGGACCACTTTTTCCAACCGGCATTACATTTATAGTTGGTATTCTTTTTTGTGGATATATACCACATCTAAGTGTTCCACCACAGTCTATTATTGCTAAGAATATTTGCTCTTCAGGTACAGATGTCTTGAAACCGTTTACCGCTTCACAACCAGTAAGTTCTACTATTTTATCTACTATATCTGGTTTAGCTCCACCACCTGTTATATATAAAAGTTTATTTTTTTCTTCTGTTGGTGTTACTGTTAAAGGACCACCAAATCCTCCATTACCTTTTTTTATCTCAATTGTCCCGAATTTTGACATATTTATATCCTCCCTTAGATTTAGTCCTAAGCTGCTACAGCCTTAACTTCTTTACTTAATTCAATACCTTGTTGCTTCATAACCATTTTAGTTGTGAAGTCAGTTGCCCAACCACTCATAAAGTTACATACTAAACCTACTAATAAGTATCTTACTGCTAATGGCATTGTGCTTAGTCCTAATGTTGATATTCCGTTTGCTATTCCTAAAAATATAAATACTTCACCTGGATTTATATGTGGGAAAACACCACTACTTGTATGACAGAAATAACTTGCAGATGCGTAGAAACTTGGCTTATATCTTTCTGGCATAAATCTACCTAGAGATAGAGCCATTGGATTACCTAACATAAACGCCCCTAAGAAAGGAACTACCATATAACGAAGTACAGGATTTTTTGCGGAAAACTTAGCAAATCTATTTATTTTTTCCTCTCCTATTAATCTTATTATAGTGTTCATTGCTATTAATAATAATAATACTTGAGGTACTATTCCTGTTACCCAACTTGTAAAAGTATCTGCTCCTAAAGCAAATAACCCCATAAAACCTTCTGCGAATTTTATAATTGCATCCATAATTATTCAAACCTCCATTAATTTATTTTTGAGTTGCTACTTTTTGTATTGATCCTGCAACCTTTTCAAAAGGACTTTTAGGATCTTCTATACTACCACCACTTGTTATAGTGATATAGTTTGAAGAGGCATCTAATATTGATTTTTGAACTTGTTTAGAATAAGATTTAACATGGTCTTTTGTTATAGTAGCAATATCAATTCCGTTTAAATCATTAAATTCCTTAAATCTAGCAAGTACTGTAACACCAGATAAACACATTCCCTTTAAGATAATTCCTTTATCGTCTATTGCAAACATTGCTATTGACCCTGCTACAAATCCACCCTTTTTCTTTCCTATGGCAACTCTACCCATTCGTCTTAAATCTCTAAAGTTTAGATTGAAATTTTTCATTTGCATCATCGTTAATAAAAATTGTATTACATATGCTGCACCTAAACTTATAATTACAGCCCAAAATATCATATTCTTCACCTCATCCTTTAAAAAGTACTCTCTTCTTTTATCTTATAAAGAACTAAATCTTTATATTTTTTTAACCTAGATATTTCTTTTATTTTATTTTCATCTTTAGCAATGGAAATTATTTCGTTATAAATTTTAATTAGTAACATTTCATTCTCACCAAGCTCTTCTGGTATACCAAGTAGAAATACTAATTTTACATTTCTTTCTTTGTCAATGATTAAAGTATCATCAAATACTCCAAGAGCTAAAACAATATTGTCACTTTCATAATTTACAACGTGTGGTATAGCAATATGTTTATCAAAAACCATAGTAGAATTGTCTTCTCTCTTTTCAAGTCTTTCTTTAAATCCATCATCCACATATCCATTATTTCCAAGTGCATCAACCATTAAGTTTATATTTTCTTTGTAACTCAAATTATTATCTAACACGAAAAACTTTTCTTCGTCTAATAAATTTAAAAGTATGGAATCTATTCCCTGTAATAAAGGAACTTCTAGTTTTTGAGTATATTTAACTTGTTCTATTTGCTTTCTAAATTGATGTTCATCAAATATCTCTTTCATATATATTATTGGTGTATTTATATCACAAGTTAATTTATATGTGGAACATATTAAGTCATATTTATTTAATAACTCATCATTAACTTCTGTACTAGAATACATATCTATTTCTGATTCTGGAGATAAAATTTTCTTTAACTGACTTGATATAATTCTTGCAGTTAATACCCCACTACCACATATAATAGCCACTCTATAGATTTTATTTTTATATGAGTTCTCTGATATAAAAACTCCGAAATACATAGCCATATATCCTACTTCATCTTTAGATACTTTTTTACCTAATTTATCTTCAACTATACATTTAGATAATTCTGCCATTTTAAATGCCACTGAATATTTTTCTTTAATATCTTCCAAAATAGGATTTTTAATTTCTATACCAAATTTCACTCTATTTATCATGAAAAACATATGATATACAAATTCATCAAAGAAATCACCTGGCATAATAGTTATATTCATCTGACTTTTTATTAAGGTTATTATTTCCTGCACTAAATCAATTGTCTCATCTGACACTTCAATTTCTTTTATTCCCTGAGAGTTTATCGGAGTTCTCATACTAATTATAGGTAACACCATAAATATTCTTTCATTTAAAGGAACTTTTACAGGTATAATTTTTTCCACCTGACCTAAAAGCTTGTCTACAAATTCAAATGTTTTTGTAGATTCTAATTCTATATACTTATCATCTAAATATTTAATTGTATAATCATTTAGCAATCTATCTATCATAACTGTAAAGAATTTTATAAAGTTGTCTATAGCTCCACTTCCTAAAGCATTTTTTCTACAAGTTTTAGATATTAATTCAATTATATCTTCATCAATTTTGAATTCTTTGTAAACTGAACCATACATATCTTGTAACAAACACATTCTAATATCTACTTCATTTCCTTCAAGAAATAATCCTGTATTCGTTTTCCCAACGATTTTTAAATTATGCTTTTGTATATTATTTCTTAATTTTTTTAGATCACCTATAAAAGTAGTTTTTCCTATATTCATTTCTTCAGCTAAATCATCTATTAAGTATGGTTCATTACTATTCATTAACTTGTACAAGATATATGACATTCTATTTTGTTGCGAGTTAAAATAGTCATCTTGTATACCTAAGCTTTGCCTTACTACATCGAAGTTTTGTTGATCAATAATATAAAGTACATATTTACCTTTTTTAATATCAATAACCGCATACCCTTTTAGCACTCTATTTAATTCTTTTATCTCATTTTTTACAGTTTTTGTGCTAACACCTAATTTATCTGCAATAGATTGTGAAGACGTTAAATTACTTTGTTCTATAATTCTCAATATTTTACATAAGCGATTTTCTTCATTTATAATATTCATCAATAGCCCTCCCTATTGCAGATTTATATTATGATTATCCTCTAGTCTTTCCACCAGCTACATTTACAGTAACTCCGTGAATATATCCAGCTCTTTCAGATGCTAAGAAACATACTGTATTTGCTACTTCACTTAATTTTCCATCTCTTCCTATTGGAGTAGTAGATGACTTTGTATAACCAGCTCTTAATTGGTCTACTGTTATTCCTCTCGTATATGAAAGCGCTTCTTCATATGCTAAAGTTCTTAATCCTGTAGCTTCCATTATACCTGGTGCTACCCCTACAACTCTAACTCCTTTTTTACCAAGCTCTTTTGCCCAAGATCTTGTAAATGAATTTACTGCATTTTTACTTGCTGCATATATTCCTTGCCCTTCAGAACCTTCAAGACCACATTCAGAAGACATATTTATTATTACACCATGTCCCTGTTTTACCATTTCTCTTCCTGCAATTTGTGCACATAAATATACTCCCTTTACATTTATGCCCATTACTTTATCATATATATTATCATTTAGTTCATACTTACTATTTTCTTCCTTATCATCAATTAGTAAAGAAGGTATATTTATACCTGCATTATTTACTAATACATCTATGCTTCCAAAAGTTTCTTTAGCTTTTTTTACTGCTGAACTTATACTTTCTTTATCTGTTACATTCATATTTGCATATAACATTTTACCACTGTTTTCTTCTATTTGAAATTCTGGCTCATTTGGATTTAAATCACATACAACTACATTTGCCCCTACATTTAAAAATTCTTGTGCAACGGCTTTCCCAATCCCTGAAGCTCCACCTGTAACAAGGACTGTTTTATTTTCTAAACTTAACCATGATTTTTCCATTCCATTGTCTCCTTATCTGTTATTTGTTAAGATAAGTCTACCAAATATGCCAATTTTAATTAATATCATCTTTTTCCCGGTAGAAGAATTTCTCAGTTATAATTTGTGCAATTTAATGTTTCTATGATGATATTATACTAATATAATAAATGGTTTGTACATATCACTTAAACTATTCCCAAATATTGGCTGATACATATAGTTTTTTTACAATTAAAAAAGGTATTGAATCTTAATGCTAAAAACATCTCAATACAATACCTTTTATTCTTTTAAATTCTATTTTTATTCAACTGTAACTGACTTAGCTAAGTTTCTAGGCTTATCTATGTCACACCCTCTCATTTGGGCTACATGATATG